>Ga0123357_10005788_pt1 | contig 14886 bp, 9 predicted proteins | sample TergutEmb28metaG_FD_89873 | JGI IMG/M metagenome (GOLD analysis project Ga0123357, IMG submission 89873) | Embiratermes neotenicus P4 segment gut microbial communities from Petit-Saut dam, French Guiana - Emb289 P4 | ecosystem: Host-associated > Arthropoda: Insects > Digestive system > Gut ...
ACTTCCCCTCCCTCCAGAATCCCTGCTCCGGGCGTCCCCCCCCCCCACCCCCCTTTCCCCCTTTCCCCAATTGTTTTTTTTTACCCCCCCCCCCCCCCCGAACAAAATTCCTGGGTACGTCACTGAGTAAATGTAAACCCCTCCACCTTACTGGAAGCTTGTGGGGGTTCTTAAAAATTGTAACGAGAAGCTCTGCTGCAACATGTCACTCAATATGCATAGCCTGCATTCACACTTGGATTCATTTCCAGTTAAATGTGGTGCTGTAAGTGACGAATATCGTGAGCATCTTCACGAAGGCATCTCAGCGATGGAAAACAGATACAAGGGCAAATGGATTGCTGCCATTTTAGCCGATTACTGCCGGACAGTGAAGAGGAATGTTCCGGATATTTAGTACAAAGGTGAAAATGCGCGTCGTTTAATTCCTGTAAGCTCACTGTTGTATGCTCCTTTCATACATCAGTATAATCTATTTTTTTTAAACCAGAGCATTTCACAATTTAAATGCTAATTTGACGTTCCGCATTGGAAATTGTACATATTTTTGTTTCCGTAACAGAACACAACCCAAAATTTGTTGTAGAATATTATTATTATTACTATTATTATTTTCATCATTATTATTAAAAAACTGAATTATTCTCCTTGTTATTTATCCCGTCCAGCGGAATTTATTGTCTATTTTTTATCGTCTTTTTCAAATATTTACCGTATAATTATGCCAGTGTCTTGGATTACATTAAATTTTGTACCTTATATTTTAGAAGGACACACAGAGGCCCATTTTTACCTAATAATGAACATACATTTTTTTTTTAATTTCGCCCTTCCTTTTTGGAAACTGTTGGCCTTGATATGGCGACACGAATTCTCAGAGATTGTAGTAAGTTTAATACAGAAATAAACGTCGCGCATTGGCGACTAATGCCACCTGTGTAGATATTGATAATGAGAGAGAAAGATTGTTTGGGTTAATGATATATAAATATAATTATGTTCATTATGTGGTTCATGCATTTTACAATGCCTTTTTATTAGTAGTAAGTTCTTTGATTCTCTCTTACTAAATTGTGCATTACTGTTGTTATTGCTTCTTTGCTATCATCTTTATACAGGGCATTTACAATTATATGCCTGTAACAAACAATGTTTCTAGTGTATATAATGTTGCAGCTATTCTATGGTTATGACATACGGTACATGCAATGTTATTTCTAATCATAAACTTTATGTACTTTTACATTAGAACTTTTCGAAGTATGCGCACATTGCTGTTTTCTGTAGGTTTTTTATGGCATTCTTCCCACGAATGTTGCTGTATGTTTTGAATTATTTGCCCCTGTTATTTCTGGTATCACTTTTGTTTTTACATTCCACGTGCCCCATATTTCTGTCGAAATGTCGTTATATTTTAAAATATATTCCTCGTTTTTTTATCACATCTCTATCTCCTGAAATTGCAATATCTATTACCCTTTGTTGATTTCTTTATTTCTTTATTACGATTATAATATCTGATTTCCTTTAAGGATGGTTTGTAAGTTTCCACTTGTTGATTTTATAATATGATTAGCTCCATTGCATAATTGTTTCTAAACATTTTGGTATATTCTCATTCCAGTATTCCTGTTCTAACATTACCAGCACACAATCTACCATGCCGCTTTACATAATACACTTTTGCCAGTGTTGGGCACGGTGATATAACGTGGTCTACTGCCTCGTCAAATTGTTGACAAAATGTGCATTTTTCTTCTGTTTATGTTTCAAATATTTTTGCTCCATTGTATTTGTTTTAAATGCCTGACTTTTGCTGCTATTATTTCAGTTTCATTTTCTGTTTCAGGCCTTGCATGAATGGTCATAGGAACGTATCATCTTCAGTAATAAACTGTCTATCTATACTAAAATACACTGTCCATGAATTACTTTGCGTCTCCGTTTTTTCCTCAAGAACCCTTAAAATCTTGGTTTCATATGATGTATGCCTTCTTTCTGTGTCATTGCTTCTCTTTGTTTGTTGAATTCCCCTACTGCCTCCGTTGTATAATAATTGTTAAATTCATATTTGAGTGCTTTCGCGGTTATTAAAATTGTTGTTGTTGTTGTTGTTAGGGTGTTGAGCTAGAACTTACAATTAACTCAACTCGTTTATGCTTTGTTTATGTTTGTTGCGTAATTGTGCTGCGTATGTCTATTTGTGTATTCACGCTTTCGTATGTTGGTTTACTAATTGACCCAGCGCTGCTAAGCGTACATGTCAGTACATGGGATTGAATTGGATTGTGCTGTAATATATTCAGGAACAAATTGTGTCTAGTAACCATTTTGACATTAAAAATTATATATTTTCCGACTTTTTCTTCTTATCTCTTTGCAACGTGTTTTCCTTTTTGATTTGTTCCTGGAAGAATTTTTATGGTTTTCTGTACTATTTCTGTAACTAGCCTTAAAAGACAATTGTGCCGACTCATAAATAATACAGAATTATTATTGTTGTTATTATATTATTGTTGTCGCCTTTTCAGTAGGTATTTGCAACTGCGTACCCAAAACAAACCATCCTTCTAGGGTAAGTTGCAGCTATTCTATGATTAAAATATATGGTGTTATAGATGTAACATTATTTCGCCCGTGAAATATGTTTTATACTTTTACGTTAGCACTTTCCGTATTGTGTGTGCAGTGCCCAATATGGCCGTGTTTTGCATTTCCTTAATTTCGTGCTTTCCTGGTAGGCTGCTCAGGTATTGTCTGATTTTGAAATGGTTCCGTCCGTTATTATTATTATTATTATTATTATTAGTAGTAGTAGTAGTAGTAGTAGCAGTAGTATGGGGTGTTGGGGTGCCATAAGGGTATAGTGATTAAACTACGGGCTTCAGGAAACGAATTTAAATTTCTGACGGGAGCAATATACTTTTTTGTTCTCCAAAACATGCAGATTGGCACTGTGGTCTACCCAGACTCCTATACAATAGGTATAGGGGATTCTTTCCCCGGGTTTAAGCGGGCGGTTTGACCATTCCCGTCCATCTAGTGCTAAGGTTACGTATGAATGACGCTATAACTATCCTCTTCTTTGTTGTCTTCATGTGTGGACAGGGAAAAAACATATCGTACCTGAGTTATTATTATTATTATTATTATTATTTTATACCATTTTAACTGGCTTCAAAAGAGTTCGGGCCACTGATCGAGCACTTCTGAGTTATCATTTTGCTAAAAACTTTATAAGTATTTGGCTTGAGTATAGTATTATTGTTTCATGCATTATAACATTTAGAACAGCGCGAAGATCAAGCGGTTTCAATATGTAGTGAATCCTTTAGGATTATACCCTGTGTGCATAATACTAATGTTATATAGACCGCTTTCAGTTTTTACGCCATTGTTAGATCTTTTTGGTCCGTATACTGCTGGAGATTATTGGTGATGGTGCTGTGAAGTTTGTGATTGTTAAGAAATGCTACGTCTTTCTGATGGCTCTGTCAATCATAACTATATCTGGTCTGTGGTTATGAATCTGTCGTGGTATACCTTAGGAGTTTTCTAAGATGGATTTTGGATCATATTTATAATAAGGCGTTGCCTTTCCTTTTGACAGACCACAGTTAATAGCCAAGGCTTGATGGACAATGTTGGCCACTTTTTGTGACGGTGGCTATGATTACCATGAGTTAATGATCGGCACGCACCGGTTATATGTTGAATGGTTCCTGACTTATCTACTATTATTACTATTATTATTATTATTATCATCATCATCATCATCATCATCATCACCACCATCATTATCGTCATCCCTATCAAAGAATGTTGTTAAAAAGATTCTAAACAAGCGAGGCGCTGTAGTGTAACGTATCATTGGGGCGCCTTCGTTCAACCATTATTACAATAAATACGCATTAAGTATTACACATTCTGAGTGTGTGTCTGTAGCCTTAGGTACCCAGCATGCAATGCGCATGCGCCATATTGTCATCTTTAGCTACCCAGCTCTACAATATATTTTTTAGGTTATCTCACAAGTGACACCATTTTCGGTAAAAAATATTTTAAATAAATTGTTTTTTTAATCTCCTCTACAAACTTTGTCTGGAGCATTTCTGATTCTCAGAAGAATTGAGCGAGATATGATCTAAAATATATATTGGTCTTCATGTAAGGTACCCGTTATTCTTGTAGGATTTTAATGGAACTTGAATTTTCTTGACAGATTTTCGAAAAATGCTCAAACAACAAATTTCATGACATTCCGTCCAGTGGGAGCGGAGTAGTTCCATGCCGACGGACAGACGGACGAAAGACCGACAGACAAGAAAACATGACGATGCTAATAGTCGCTTTCGAAATTTTGCTAACGCGCCTAAAAAATTGAGAAATTTGTCGATAATGTGGTAATATTCAAAGACCTGCTGCGCTTCGAATATTGTTGAGATGCCTCTTTTCGGCTTTTGAATTTTTAAACTCTTTGCGTGGAGTCTTCCGCACCACTCCAGATTTGACAGGCTAATGGTAATCTTGTCACTTGTTCCGTAAGCCCTTGTGTATGATTTCGTAATTTGACGTGCTTCTGGGTCTTATTTTTATTTATGAATTGAAGACGTCTGTTGATGGGGAAACCGTATTATTTAGGAGTTATGCATGTTATTCCTTTCGGCTTTGTCAATTAATATATTATTATTTCTACTGTATTATATTTATTATTTTTTGTGTGTGGCTGCAGTAAACTCTGTCCTTTCCAATTCTGCCGTTTTGCGTGTTGCTTACTTGAAAAATGGTACTGTATTACATACTAAGTTTCTTTCGCAGTTGTCGTTCATGTATGTTTGGTTTTATTGTTGTGCTTGGCTTTCCATTCCTTTGAAGTTAAAATTTTACAACTTGACATAATATTCCCTATTATAGTCGCATGTACGTTGCAAGTAGTGTATTGTGAATAATACATTTCTTGTAATTTATTGCTACTGCAACCTGGTCCTCTAGAGCCGTCACAAAGGCCTCAACTTATGCATACAGCTCTCTGTATTTAAGCCAGCATTCAACACAACTTTGTAGATTTCAGATTTGCCTAAGTCACAGAGTCATGTTATGTTAGTGGTTTACCCATACTGATGGGATACCAGGAAACAGAAAATGACACGATGTAATTTAATGTATCTCTAATTAAACTGGAAGAATAGACCGAGAAACAAAGAACAGTACATTTACAATAATTTTATGGAATTCTAACCCTGTGTAATTTTAAAGGGTTTGACTTCAGATTCACAAAACTTAAAACAATACAAAATACGGTTTTCATAACTGAATGACACTGCTACGAAACAAGTTATAAGCTATAGAAAATTAAAATGTGGTAAAATTATTATATTATAATATTGTATAATATTTTAACAGCAACTTTGAAACCCACAGTGATTATTTAGAACATGCAGGTGTTCTGTTTGAATGAAAACGTAATTAATGATGTGGACGGACAAAAAAAGTGCATCTAAGCCTAATGTCCATTCAAGAAAATGGTGCAAGACTTCCTAAAGGTGTAAGAATAGTTTTGCGACGCTGAAGCAAAGACTGTTGCTATGAAGAGGTGGTTTTATATATTTAAAACTTCTGTAATTTTTGTATTGCCTAAGTGATTGGAGAGGCTGCAGTGTGTAGATAAAAATGCATCAAACTCTTCTTCTGAAATTTCAAGGAAACAACAGTAGACGGTTTTTGTGCAGTACGGCATTTCTGGAACGTGGATACAACTCAGTTGTTATGTGAGAAACGCTTGAAAAGATGTACATTTGGAAGGCAGAGAAGAGAGTGTCAGTTCTTGGAGGAAAAAAGCGACTGACCGTCAAAATTTTACATCGTCTAATGTTTATTATTCATGGAATACTCTTGCATTGAGAAATGTATGAAAAGGCTACTCGTTTACTTTTTAATGGACCAGATCCTAAAGCTTGGATCACACTAGCCCTTGTTGAAATCCGTATATGAATTGCTTCTTTCCCAAACAGGTAAAATATTGCGGAGAATAAAACATTCCATTCCATATTTTGCATAACTTCGATACTGTTCCCGGTCATTCGACAGGTTTGGGCTATTTTCGTCCCTGAAATATCACGTTCGCCCTCCAGCCCATGAATCATATTTCAATGAAGGCGTTAAAGCCTATTATCTATTCAGAGCATTTGCTTAGATAGCTGACATAACCGACAATAACTCAATTTTACACGAGTTCTGGAAATTCTGTAACATTTGCCAAGCCGTGGTAAACATTCCTAAAGCATTCGAAGAAATTAGCAAAGTTCTTATGCGTGCTCTTTGGAAGACACTGTGCCCGCAAACCGTACACATATGCAAAGGTTTCGAAAAATAAAGAAAAACGTGCGAATTTGGCTCATAAAATCGTGTATCTTGCCGAGCTGCTTGGGCTGCAGGTTGGTGATACAGGTGTTAAAGAAACGGCATAAGCTCAAGGAGCTGAATTAACGGATGTAGAACTGGTGGAATTAGAGGCAACCAAAGGTAGAAACAAGAAAGCTGCTGAAGGTGGGCCAGTTGAAGAACCACGACGCTTCATCACCACGAAGATGGCAACTGCATTTCCTGAGTATCCTCAGAAATGGCAAGATATTTCAAAAGTGCAGAAAGTGATAGTTATAGAGACATTTACGAGAAAATAAAAGTGGTACTGTCTGGTCATCTTTCGACAGTTTCATAAGGAAGTCTGTACCATACACATTTCCTGAACCAACCGCCCCCTCCACTGACTTTGCTTCTTTGATTGTGGACATTGATTCAGATGATGTCGATTAGGATGTTGTGGTGCCTATCTCTATTATGTCCTCATCTTCGGTTTAAGTTTTGTCATACATCACAAAAGCCCATATTGCCTTCAGTAAACGGGAAAAGAGCCCCATGATCTTGAATTACGTTGTATTATTTTGTACGTAAATGCATTTTTATATCGAAAGTTTATTTTATGTTACCCTGATTAGAAAGAGTAAGGTATGTGTTTGTGACTTCGTATGTAGTCTCTATATTATATATACTGTTCAGTTTCTTTTTCAGCGTAATCTGGTGTTAATGTCTTAAGATAAATGGTTGAATTTCATTTATTCTCCTTATCTTGCTTGCGATATCATAATCAAAATCGTCGTTATGATCATAATCAACATCATTAACATCATCATATGCTGCAAGTATCCTGCAAGCAGAATGCGTGGGACGTTCAGTGTTCAAGGAAAAGCAAGGATAAGCGGCTGCTCCTGACGCTGACAGAAAGTCGTCCAAGTAAAGACTTCCGTTATCCATCGTTGCTGAAATTGGCGTTTAATGATGATCTTCGCGGTAGCAGCCTGAAGGGACCGGGCCCTTGATTCTGTGTAGTCGTGCATTTATCCGACGTCTTGGCTCTGGAGAGCCATTGCTGCAAGGAAACTATCGATTCTGCTCTTATTTTAGAGAGCTCTTATCAAGTCGCAGAGAAAGATTGCAAAGAGAAAGCCGCGCGAGTTATATAGGATATGCACTCCACATCAGGTGATCGTAAAGAACAAACTTCTTTAACTCTTGCAAGAACCGGAAGATTTGTGGTAAGCATTTAAGTAAGATTTAGCTAAATCAAATGGACTTATTGTTAGTCAGCGGTTGGGAAAAATGCCAAGTTCCATGCCTAAAACGATCAGGTTTCCTCTTTAAATTTTGGTTATAAATGAAGAAGGATCGGCGACAATATGACAAAGTTACTTCCGTCCATATCTCTTTCAATTTAGCAATTCGCTTAAGTTCTTTTTTAAGTTATTATGTCAATTGTCGTGTTGGACACTGTCAAATGTCTGTGTTAGTCCTATGTGTGATATGAAGGATATTTCCAGAATTTAATCTGTCTTGTCTTCGGGTGAGTAGCACTAGCCTAGTACTCAAGAGGTCCGGCTTCCACTCCAATCACCTACACATATAGTAAAATAAGGACTTTAAGAAATGTCCACAACACGTAATAGACTGATGAATTCGCTCAATTCTTGTTACAAGGTTTCAAAGCCGTGAATAATTTCAAGAAAAGTGCTGAAATTGCGCGTGTTTTAGGCCCATATACTTGTGCCTATAACATTTTACACTTTGTACACTGTAAGATTTCTCCCAACCTTCGAAACAGATTTTGAATAAATCGTAATCGGTATTCCGTAACAGCGAGGAAAATATTGTTCCCTAGTAAATAATTTAATGGCATCTCTAAAAGGCTGAAAAATACCAACAAATCCAACCCTATTAGGACCCTTACGAATATGAATATAGCCCAAAATCTTACGTTCCAATAAAGTTAAAAATGCCACCCCAACCTAACAAAAATCATCAACAACAAAGTAAAATAACGACAAAAAAGATCAAACACATAATACTTGTAAAATAAAATTTTACAATAATAGATTCTAAATCCAATGCACTTGTCTGCCAAAATAGTAACAATATTAGAGAAAATCATACAACTAAAATTATTTCAAATATCCGGTCCTCTCGTACTAAACACGGAGTTTTACAATTTTCTAGCGGTTAACATCACAGTGCACATTCAGTAGAAGAAGGTCGGTGAGTGTGAAATCTGTTGGATTAAATTTTTTATAACTCTTGCTCTTTGAAATTTGCAATATTTTAGTTGTCCTAATAATAACCATCGTTATGCTTATAATAAAACCAACCAGAAGCACTAATTTCTCAATTTATTTTCAGAATGAAACTCTACATGTTTCGGACAGTTCCTCTATCCATCATCAGGTGTTTTTCACTGTACACACATCAATGGCGTATGTCATGCAGATTTGTAGACAGCTTGCGAGCAGGATCAGGATTTTCCATCCTGATCCTGCTCAAAAGCTGTCTACAAACCTGCATGACATATACCATTGCTGTGTGTACAGTGAAAACCTCCTGATGATGGATAGAGGAACTGTTCGAAACATGTGGAGTTTCATTCCAAAAATAAATTTGAGAAATTAGTGTTTCTAAAAAGGTAAAACTAAAACAGTCCCGTTACAGGCCCAGAGGGTCCCAGAAGGTTCCAGGAAATTAAGGCTCCCAGATTTCGTGACAACGGCACAGGATGGCGTTAGGTTGTCAGCCTTACGCACCGGCCGCCTTTACCCCCAGGAAATACTCCTGGTACTCATTTCTGTTAGAGGCTGAGTCGATCCTAGGGTCATAGTGCGATCGGAAGGATTTTATATCAATGAAAAATCCAATGACACCAGCTGAGATCGAACCAGCGACCTTCCGATTTGTAGCACAGCACCTTAACCGCTGTCCTACCGCGGTCCTTTTAGTGCATCTAGTTAGTTTTATTGTAAGGATCTGTCACGATGCACGGTCACATGAACGTAAAAAATCCCGTTATATTTATTCAAGAGTGTCAAGTTACTACAGCTTACGATTGCTTGGAAGATACACTGAAATTTGTAGGACTGCAATTTAGCCCACTTTGCTGTTCCGTGTCGTGCTAAAACTAGTAGCTTATGTCTGGCATCCAACTTGTTTTCATAGCTGCGATAGTAATGGCGCAACGAAAATTGTGTGAGTTTAAAGATGAAAACGTGGAATGAACAGCAAAGCTTTCCAAAAAAAACCGCTACCCTATACATTGTAAATATTAACGGGGTCCATACTATCCGCAGGGTCTACATTCACCAATCCCACTCTCTATAATCTTTGCCCTTATTTTACAACACGTTTCCATTTATTACAAACCATCATTAGGGACCCTGAGTTTACAACACAAATTTCTCGCTCTCATATACTGCGCATGTGGTGTACAGTGTACGCATAGCTTGGGACTTTTGCAGTGTGGCAGGTGCAGTGTTTAGTGCATTGCGTTGCATGAGCCGGTCGTCTGTGTTCCATACACTGATACTCGCAAGATGCGCATTGGAATTACCACATAGGGGAAACAAGCAATACAAGCCCCAGTTTCCACATTATCGTAACTAGCTATAAAAAGGTAAATCAGTCCCATTACAGGTCCGAGGTGCCCAGAGGGTTCTAGGAAGTTAAGGTTCGCAGATTACTTGACAATGGCCCAGGATGGAGGTAAGGTTGACAGCCTTACGCACCGGCCGCTTTTTCACCCCCAGGAAATACTCCTGGTACTCATTTCTGTTAGAGGCTGAGTCGACCACAGGGCCATAGTGCAATCAGAAGGATTATGTCAATGAAAAATTCCAATGACACCATCTGGAATAAAACCAGCGACCTTCCGATTTGTAGCACAGCACCTTAACCACTGTGCTACCGCGGTCCCCTAACTTGGCTAACTATACTTAATGAAAATAGGAAAGTGAAACAGAATTAACGATGGTAAGGGACGTAAAAATTGAGTGTGTGTGGAAATATGCATAAATAATGTTCATACGTTACAATACAAAAGATTTAAGAAGAAAATCCCACACTTAAGGATGATAACAATAGTTTTCGGAAGTCGTTCAGTTCTTCGATGTTTCAAGAAATCAATAAGTGTAAGTTTTGAATTATTCTTACAATATACCTGAATGGAAATAATAAACATTTTTACTTTTGCGGGTAAATAAAAACTTGATTTCGCAAATCCATATTTTTCCATAGATTAAAATTACGCAAGCAATATATGCACTATATACGATGTACGCTGTACGACCAGAATTATTTAGTATTGTATCCTAACCCTCTTTCTTTTTGGTTTGTTCTAAACCGAAATGTGTAAGAGAATAATTTCAAGTATTATTTCAATACTCATTTTATTTTTTTGTGGTTATTAACTGGATATTAAGTTTTAAGTGACAGAAGAGAAGAGCTTAAGGGAGTTATACCGTCGATCACACTCAGCTACCTTATTTCAATTGCCAACTGCTTCTTCGGCTTCGAGTCATACCTCAAGAGAACACCGTCTTAATTATAAAGACCAAAAACGGCAAATTATTATAAATACACGTATAGGTATATAGGTATATAGGTATATAGATATATAGGTATATAGGTATATAGGTGTATAGGTATATAGTTATATAGGTATATCTACATGTAGAGTGTCTCTTTGTTCTATCCGATTTAATTGATTATAATTAATATTCCGCATATACAATGTCACAAAAATCTGTCTTGTGTGATTTGTGCTTTTTTCAGTGGACAGATGGACGAACGAACAGCTAGATTTGACGATACTAATAGCCTTTTTTTCGCAAATAATTTGTAAAACCACCAGAAAAGTCATAGATCATATGTTAGTATAATGACAGAGAAGTCAGCAGAAACGACAACGTAGCCATTTGTCAAACCGTCGTGCAACGCGCAGGCCTGCAACCAAGCGAATAAACTTACAGACATGTCTCACAGAATGAACAACACATAAGCGTATGAGTTAATGTTGACAAACACCCAGCACGATGGCAAAACAATAATGCTTCTGATTTGCTTCAAAGTGTTTCCTGGTTCGAATTCAGTCCGAAACGCGACTATCCTGATTGAGGATTTTCACTGTTTTTCCTAGTCCCTCTAGACAAATGTCGGCATAGTAGACTGCGTTTGAAATGTGATGGCACACGCGCGGAAACCAGATTTCGTCTTTCGGCGAAACGGACGAGTCCATGTAAATCGGCGGGGACGTCAGTTCATTCGACTACTGGCAGCCGCGGTGTGCTCATCAGCGGTAGTAATGCTGGATACACCATGTTGCGAGGTAATGTGAAGGGTACCGGCTACCCACTCCACCGCCCTTTAGACATCCATTACAATTAACTTTCCATTTATTACTCTATAATTTATTGTGGGTTATCCCATTGAATTTATGTCAGGAATGTTATCAATAATTAACCCTCAAACACAATAATTTCTTGTAAAATCCCACAATTACAACCATATCTCAGCTTAATTTTGCCCATTTTGGGTTGTGTGCAAGCATACAGAAAGAGAAACATATAAACTACGAGTATATCGGTTATTTGATTGTCAAGAACTGAGACTGCAATTTTCAGTATGTTCTACACTGTGTGTCCATGGTCACATTTTAAATTAAAGCCAATAAAAACTTTGATTGACGACAAATTGTAAAATCCCGTCAGACAAAACAATTTTATTATATTTAATTTAATAATATATGCTATATATTTCGGTCATATTTTGACGTTCTTCAGGTATTAATACGCATTATCTGAAACCAAATTTAACCTGCGAAAATAATAAAGATAGTACCTGTGACTAGAATAAATAGTCTACAATAAGTTTAGCTACACAATGTGAAGATATCAAACATACCAACCCCCAGCAATCCAAGTACAGTTTAAATTTTTAAACAAAAATTCTATCTACGAGTTTGTGTAGAACAAACTATCAATTTTGTACTTTATAGTTACTCACGAAAAACGGTCACTTAAAGTGTTTTAGTAAACCTTATAAGCTATCGCAAATATATGTATTTTAAAAAGGACTTCTGAAGCTAATTTTTAAACATGAACTATAAACTTATCATGTAGGACATCCTAAAATTGAGATACACATTTTTGTAATTGAATAATGCATAATTTGTATTTCTTTCACTATGTATGCCTCTACACAATCTGAGAATGGCTTAAATCAAGCTGAAATATGCAGCTATAATTATGTTTTTTGCAATAAATAGTTGTGTTTAAATATATTTATGGTTAACGTTTAAAATTATTCCTAAGTATCGCGCTAAAGCTCATAGTTTGACCTATTGACACCCTCTTTTGCCCACGATAAATAGATAAATAAAATACCATTCGACAATGCTCTCAGTAGCTAAGATTACTTAGTGTGAAATGACAGAATTATGAATAAATTATGAGTTGGAAGTAAAAATGTTAGGACGCGATTGTGACAGACTTCAAGGAAATTTACTATTATTCATTTCCTGCTTTGATTCCATATTCATTCCTTTATACTAACGTATGTTACGTGCATAAATTAGTAGAAACCAATGAAAACTTCAATATACTATTCTGGCATTCCTCTATAGTGACTAAGAAGAAGCATAGTCGGTGTTCTGGTCGAATCTCTAAGCGATAATCTTGTTATAAACATTATCATCCGAGACATCTTGCTAGGTAAATAAATAACACACAAAATGGACTAAATATAATTTAATTAATCATTTAAGGAAATGAATTTTAAGAGCCACAGTATGCTATTTTTCATTGGCACTACATATTGTAATATTCTAATAGAATTTCGTGAAGTAAACAACAACCAATATAAGTACTCCCGCTGTCGACGCTAACTAGGTACTTTTGCAGTACATTTGTTTTGAGCGCGATCACCCATTTCAGTTCAACTGCAGCGTCTTTTATTCATTCCGTTTCCTTGATCTTTTTTTATGTTGCTTAAAGCAGTTATTGAATTCCTTCGGTCTAATATATCTTTCTTGCATCCTGAAAATCTCGAAAGTGGCTACCGTCTCCTTGTACTCCCCAGTTTGCTGCTTCTGATTCGGCCAGTAGGTTATCACAACAGCTTCCGGTATGAATCGCATTCTAGGTGTACTGTTTCCGAACACCGACTTAAATCCGGCTGCTATAACGGGGCTGTCTTGATATTTATTAGTCCCACAAATCGAATTTCTTTACATTATTTCAGAACATCAAAAACCTGCTTTTCCCAACATTTAATTATTTTACATGAGCTCGGTACATACATAAAGTGTGTACAGTCGGGATGAATAAATGATTGCTGTTTAACCATATATACAGTCTATTTATTATTCTGCAAGTTCACTCTACATGTTTCGGGTGTCAATCACAACCATCATCAGGAGTACACAAAACTGTAACTACAGCCTCCCGTACCAGTCATGCTGTGCTGTGCAGCTACCTCCCTCCGACGTGACCAAGCTAGCGATGCACGGAACCGTAAGTATAAAATGCTGTTTAAACAGTTTTCCTTCCAAGCTTTTCTCCACCACTCCAACCAAATAATAAGCAACAGCTCATACGTAAGCAAGATAGATCGTAGGAAGACAGGTGTGGTGGGAGAGGTAAAGGCAGAGATGCTTCTTAAGTATGCAGAATTTCAAGACGGAGGTAGATTCACCTAACTTTTTGTTGTGAAGAATTTTCTCACTCATTACTAGTAGGTTTTTTTCTCAGTGCATCCCGGAACACACGAGTGAGATGCCATAACATTGAACGATGTGTGGTGGACTCTAATCTGATCCGTATTGGCCCGTATAACGTCCATTCTACAAGCTACGAAGCTTTTATGTCGTGTAAGTCCGACAGATACTGAATGTCTCTTTTCAGTCCAGGCGGAGAAATCTAAATTCTCAATTTCACATTAATTTTTAAAAACAAAATTAATTGTTTATTCTTTCTAAATTGTGCCTCTTTAGAGACATCATAAATAATAATCAGGAATTACTTTAATTTTACAGGCTAGTATCACGTAAATGTTAGTTCCTAAACTACAGTACACGTGTGTCTGCTGGCGGTATAAGTCGCAGGAAACTGATAATTTTTCAGGTCGTTTGTATTTCGGTTCCCAACTTTTTTCACTCTTCTAATAACCGTCACTTATTGAATAATTTTCGTATGTGCATACTAGACTTTTCTTTATTTTGATATCGTAGATCGTTCTTTGTATAAATTACATTGTTCTTGTGCTGTAGTAGTAATTAAGAACGACAGAATTGTACGCTATGAGTTGTCATTTATTCCTTACTTACTTACTTACTTACTTACTCCATGGTGCAGAGTCCTTCTTGAGAAGCTACCTGGTTTGCAGCTAGTCAAGAAATTCACCGCATTTTACGGAACCCGAAGGTTCATTACCGCACTCACAAGCGTCCGCCACCTGTCTCTATCCTGGGCCAACCGAATCCAGTCCATATACCCACATCCCACCTCCTGGAGATCC
>Ga0123357_10005789_pt1 | contig 14885 bp, 15 predicted proteins | sample TergutEmb28metaG_FD_89873 | JGI IMG/M metagenome (GOLD analysis project Ga0123357, IMG submission 89873) | Embiratermes neotenicus P4 segment gut microbial communities from Petit-Saut dam, French Guiana - Emb289 P4 | ecosystem: Host-associated > Arthropoda: Insects > Digestive system > Gut ...
ATATGTGGTCTCCCTTTGTTCTGGGAGAAGGTGCCTGTACGTACGTGCACACAGTACGGAATAAGGGCTTCTACTGGCTGGCGTTATGACGCGAAGCCTGGAAGCTAGCGTCCCAAGCTACTCACATGTGTCCAGCTTAAACAAAGAAATAGGCTAGTATAATCCAGTTTAAACCTGAATCTGTCGAGTCATATAGAACCTTCTCGAAGTGTCTAGACTCACGTGAGGTGACATCATGCTCTCACCCCCTTGAGGCGCCAAGCCGGCGGCAGAATATTGCATCATGTGACGCAATGTTATGTACAATGTAAAACTTGAAAATTACACAAATAAATACAGATTTCACCCTTACATGAACAAGTACGTATAAAAGTATTTAAAATTTACAGAGATATTTTTCAAAATCTGTAATACAAAATTGAGATTTAGGCTGCATGATAGACATACTAACATGGGTGGTGTTGTTGGTGGTTGCTGCGTGTGCTGTGGTTGTTGTAGTTCTGTCAGACATTAATGTGTGTTTACTAACAAACTAATGACTGACTGACTGACTCAGTGACTCACTGAACTTGGCAGTCTCAATCATGAAGTGTGTCTGTTTCATTTTGATACACTTTAAAGAGTTGAAAACTTACATAATTGTGTTGGCATTTGCCACTGAATTGTTTCAAAATTGTTCAGTAAAAGTAAGTTGCACACAGAACTTCTATTCTGCTTTGTCCAGCCTCTCCTCAGACCCATCCTGAATGGATAAGCATGCATCTTTCCAGATAGAAAGGCTGTGCTGAAGGTAGGTAATGCTTGAATATTCTTCAAACTATTACTATTAGTCTCTGACATTTGGATAAGTCTCTTTGATTTGTGAGGTACAATTGGCATGTGTAGTGAAGTGTCCAGCAGTGGAGTGGTGAAGGTAATCTTTACCATAATGTAAGGGTCTCAAAGAATGTTTGAGGAATGCTGTGTAGGAAGTCACTGTAATACAGTGATACCTCGGCTAACGAAGATAATTAGTTCCGGAGTCACATTTGTTAGCCGAAATCTTTGTTAGCCGAAACACACATACAGGCGGAAAAGATAAGCTCCTGGAATGGCCCAACCGTTCATGTTTGCTGCTTTATGTTAGCGCGTGCATCCACTAAAACATTCGTTAGCCGAATCCATATTCATTAGCCGAGTCCAAAAAACAGCGAAAAAATCTTCGTTAGCCGAAAAATTCGTTAGCAGGGTCACTCATTAACCGAGGTGTCACTGTATATGCAATTTATATTATTTCATTGAACTTATTTGTTGACAGGTTTTGGAGAGCAGATTTGTGCAAGATGGCAGTGGTTCAGAATTGGTGAAATGTATGTGCTTTGCCATTGTCTCAGGTAAGTGATATCATTTGAACCCTGCAAGACATCAGATCCACAAATGCAAGATTTTAATTTCTTCTTACTGTCCTTGTGTGAAGCTTATTCTGTATTCATCTGTATCTGAAGGTACTGTCATTTACAAAATGATGTGCACCACATTTATGCCAAGTGGGTTTTTAAGTTTTGAAAATGGTGGGAAGGGTCTCAAAGGATTTTGAAGAAGAATATGTAGGAAGTAACTGTAATGTTTGGAATTTGTATTATTTCATTATTGTGTAGACCAACTACTTAAATAGCTGATAGGTGGTGAGTTGGTTGAGAATTTGGCTTGACGCTGCTGAAGCTATGGCGTGCTGCTGGTCGCTGTCAAGATAGGCCATGTACTGTGGGAGATTTAAAAGTTTAATTTAGTCCTATAGTACCCACAGATATATTTTATATTGTAATAATTGAATGGTTTTGAATTCTTGTTGCAAAATTTCGTGTATCTGAGAAATAATATATTGTTATTAATGATGTGATTGCATTTTCTCTGGTAGTATTTTATGTAATTTCTATTTATGTCAACACACTTATTAGACTGATACATTTCACAGTATTTTTTAAAATGTTTATGAATGGCCTAACATCTCCTGAGGTAGCTCTGAGGACATTTTATGTTACTAAGTTAGGGTTTCAGTTATGAGTTCAGTTGCCCAGATTTCCACATGGTTCTTGTTAGTGATGGGGAGGTACGAGTTTTGCTGAAATAACTGATCATGTTCCAGGATCTCTGTTGTGGGTGTAATAGATGTGTTGGAGGGAATGGAATAGGAAGCATATAATTTTCCCTCCAAAGGAAAATAGAATTTAACTGCATTATAGTTGAATGTGAGAGCTGCAGTGCTGCTACAGGTGTTGATCTTTGTTGATAGGAAATCCCATTGCCGGGTGGTAAAGAACCTCCCCAGGGTGTCAGTGGTGGCAGTACATTGCAATGGACATTGTCACCAGTACAGGCAGTTGGCAGCAGTTTTCAGCATTTACAACCTGTTTTTTGAAGTGAATAGAAATAAAGTTAAGAAGTTAATAATTAAGGTCGACGGAAGAAGAAAAACTTACTCAGTACCAAGAGAAAGAAGCGTGCTTAGATTACAAAAGAAAATAGAAATATGGAGGGGGCCAAGAGAAACATAAATCACATAGCACTAAGAACGCATATGAATATGTTCATGTGAAGAGGTGTGTTGCAGGTAGGAGGGGACCATTACCACTGGGCTCTACCATTTGGATAACATAGCTTGACATCAGGTATGTGTGGAGAACCGGTGAACAGAGTTTTCAAATTACGATTCATCACTGTATTTTATTTCCCAGTAACTCACTGACATTAGGTGGGCCACATATCCATTAGGAGAATGAGGAAAATACTACTGTCAAAGTCATAGGTGACTCACAGAGTGCAGCGAGTAATATACGGATGTCACATTATGGTGTGTTGCTGGTAGTGCTGTTAGAGATAAATTGGCTGACAAGGCGACGTTCATATGTTTGCATTCTCCTTTGCAAGTATTTCCTTAATCAATAAGACTTCTGACCTGATGACAGCAGTAATTTGGCGTATTAAATGAAAGCATGTAATATTTCAGGAATTCCTAACAAGAAAAATTTGGGACATTGTGATTACTTCACCTGGCCCTTCTTGTTGGCTGACATCAGTGTGGGACTCCTTGCCAGTTTGGTCTCCTCAACCTTCGGAAAGACCGCCAGTTCCACAGAACCATGGGCAGTTAAGAGTTTCATTGTTTATGTATGGTTATGTTATAATGAGCATAATAATTTTAATTATATCTCACCACACTTTTAAGTTTGAGTAGGTTGATTGTTGTGCTATTCTAATTTGGTATTCATGCTCTACATAACGTTGTGCCCTATTGAACATAATGATTTTAATAATAATAATTCATTTCTCTTCCAGGCATTTATGATCTTTAATCATTTTTGTGCTGTAATAAAACTAATGATTTCAATAATACAATGTCAATATTGCAGGTTTCTGAATTGTTTGATGTTACATGTTTGTTATGCATTTATGATCTTCATTCATCTTTGTGCTATAATAAAAATAATGATTTTAATAATAGTGTCTCTTTATTCCAGGTTTGTGAATTGTTTGATGTTATGTGCGTGTTGTGCATTCATGATTTTTAGTCATCTTTTGTGCTATAATGAACTTAATGATTAATAATACTATCTCACTCTTCCAGGTTTGTGAATTTCATTGCTGCTCTGCTTGTCGTGCAGTTGTGTTGTGCACGGTCTGCATACCGTTGTGCTGTAATAATCCTAGCAATTTTAGTAATAGATCACTAGTATTTTAGATTTTTGAACTTTTGGGTGCTTTGTGCTTGTTGTACAATTGTACTGTTCGCAGTTTTCATACCATTGTGGGAAGCCCAAAGAAGAGAGAGCTGTGATGAATGCTACAGAAGAGAGGGCTGTGGTGAAGCTCAGGGTGGAGGGCTGTGATGAAGACCAAAGAATAGACTACTGTTCGAAAGTCAAAAGAAGAGGGCTTAGGGGCCAGTTTGTGGTTTTAAAATGCTGTCTTAGTAAGTGTTATTTGTGTTTGAAAGTTGCATTATGTCACTTGATATGGAGACCAAGTACATAGCTAGCTGATAGGTGCTGAGCTGGTTGAGGACTGGGTTACATTGTGTGGTATATGCAGATGAATGGTCCATCACCTAGAGGCAGTTGCTGGTCTGTTTCTTAGTCCAGACTGATCAAGACCACATCCTGTTAAGGGTCGTTTTGATAGAAGATTCTACAGTTCAGTGGCTATTACTCTGTATAAATTTGTCATTTTGAGAAAACTTCAAGAGGAAAGATTGTTTTGGTTGTATGATTTTTGTAGAATGCAAGTCTGTAATTCATTGCTAGTGGAGGGTTCAGAGTGCATGTAGGCAGAAAACATAAGAATGGGAGTATGAAGTGATGACTGTATAGAATAAGGACCAGAGAAAATAGAGAATATGCATGTGTTACTGTAAATTTGAATTTATTTGTTGACAGGTTTTTGAGAGCAGAGTTCTGCAAGATGGCAGGGGTTCAGCATGGGTGTGATACTAGCGCTTTGTCATTTTTCTCAGATAAGTGATATCTTTTGAACCCTGCAAGACACCAGATCCACAAACGCAAGATTTTAGTTACTTTTACTGTTTTCGTGTGAAGCTCATTTTTATGTCAAGGTGTGATTACATGCAGAATGAAGTGTACCACCTTTGTGCCTAGTGGGTTTTTGAAGTCTGAAATGGTGGGAAGGTTCTCAAAGAATTTTCAGGAATAATATGTAGGAAGTCACTGTAATATATGGAATTTGTACTTTTTCATTAGTGTATGGACCAAGTACGTAACAAGCTGATAGGTGGTGAGTTGGTTGAGAATTTGGCTTGAATGTGTGGAAGCAACAGTTTTATTACCGTGCTGTGAAGATCCAGCTGCTATTCATTTCATGATAGGCCAAATATTGTGGGAGATATAACAGTTTAATTTAGTTCAGAGGTATCCACAGATATATTATGTATTGCAGTAACTGAGTCAAGCCCAAGCTGAAGCCGAAGCCGAAGGCGGAGCCGAAGTCCAGGCCCAAGCCCAGGCCCAGGCGCATGTCGAAGCCCAAGCCCAACCGCAGGCCCAAGCCGAAGCACAGTCCAAGCACAAGCCCAAGCTCAAGCCGAAGCCCAAGCCGAAGGCGAATCCCAAACCGAAGCCCAAGTCCAAGCCCAAGACCAATAAAAACCCAAACCCAAGCCGAAGCAGAAGCACAGGCAAAAGCCGAAGCTGAAGCCCAGGCCCATGCCGAGGCCGAAGCCAAACCCAAGACGAAGCACACGCCCAAACCGAAGCCCAAGCCCATTTACTAGTCGAAGCCGAAGCCATAGCCGTAGACCAACCCGAAGCCCAAGACGAAGCCCAAGCTCAAGCAGAAGCACAAGCACAAGCACAAGCCGAAGCCCAAACCCAACCAGAAGCCCAGGAAGAAGCCGGAGCCCAGGCCGAGGCTGAGGCCAAACCCAAGATGAAGCCCAACCCGAAGTCCAAACCGAAGCCCAAGTCGAAGCCCGAGCCGAAGCAGAAGCCAAAGCCCAAGCCCAAACCAGAGCCCAAGCCCTAGCCGAAGCCAAAGCCCAACCGCAAGCCGAAGCCGAAGCCCAAGCCCAAGAAGAAGCCTCAGCCCAAGCCACAGCCCAAGCCCAAACCGAATCCGTAGCCCAAGCCCAAATCCAAGCCCAAACCCAAGACCAAGCCCAAGCTGAAACCCAAGCCGAAGCCGAAGCCCGAGACCGAACCCAAGCCCAAGCCGAAGCAGAAGCCCAGAGAGAAACCGTAGACGAAACCGAAGCCCAGGCCCAGGCCGAGTTCGAAGCCAAACCCACGACGAAGCCGAAGCCCAAGCACATGCTCAATTCGAAGCCGAAGGCATAGCCGAAGCTCAACCCGAAGCCCAAGCCCAAGCCGAAACAGGAGCCCAAGCCCAAGCAGTCGCCCAAGCCGAAGCCCTAGCAGAAGCCGAAGCCAAGGCCGAGGCCGAAGCCAAACCCAAGAAGAAGCCCAAGCCCAAGCCCATGCTCAAGCCGAAGCCCAACCCAAAGTCCAAGCCCAAGCCGAAGCAGAGGCTCAAGCCCAAGCCGAAACCCAAACCCTAGCCGAGGCCAAAGCCAAAGCCCAAGACCAAGCCCAAGCCGAAGTCCAAGCCCAAACCCAAGCGTAAGCCGATGCCCAAGCCCAAGCCCAAGCCCAGGCCCAAGCCCAAGCCCTAGCCCAAGCCCAAGACGAAGCCGAATCCGTAGCCCAAGCCCAAGACGAAGCCCAAGCCCAAGCCGAATCCCAAGCCGAAGTCCTAGCCCGAGACCAAGCCCAAGCCGAAGCAGAACCCCAGGCAGAAACCGAAGCCGTTAACCGAAGCCCAGGCCCAGGCCGAGGTCGAAGCCAAACCCAAGCCGAAGCACAAGCACATGCTCAATTCGAAGCCCAAAACGAAGGCATAGCCGAAGCCCAACCCGAAGCCCAAGCCGAAGCAGGTGCCCAAGGCCAAGCAGAAGCCGAAGACGAAGCCCAAGCCGAAGCCCAAACCGAAGACCAATCCGAAACCGAAGTCCAATCCCAAGCCCAAGACCAAGCCCAAGCCCAAGAACTAGCACAAGACCAAGCCCAAGTCCAAGCCCTAGCCTAAGCACAAGCTCAAGCCCAAGCTCAAGAGCAATTCGAAGCCCAAGCCCAAGACGAAGCCCTAGCCCAAGCCCAAGCACAAGCCCAAGCACAAGACCAAGCCCAACCCCAAGCGGAAGCCCAAGCCCAAGTCGAAGTCCAGGCCCAAGACCTGGCCCAGGCTCAGGCCGAAGCCGAAGCCCAAGCGCAGGCCCAAGCCGATGCACAAGCCGAAGCCGAAGGAGAAGCCCAAAACCGAAACCGAAGCACAAGCCCAAGCCCTAGCCCAAGCCGAAGCCCAAGTCCAAGCCATGGCCCAAGACCAAGAACTAGACAAAGCCCAATCCAAGCCCAAACCCAAGACGAAGCAGAAGCCCAGGCAAAAGCCGAAGCTGAAGCCCAGGCCCATGCCGAGGCGAAACGAAACCCAAGACGAAGCACACGCCAAAGCCGAAGACCAAGCCCATGCTCTAGCCGAAGCCCAAGCCCAAGCCGAAACCGAAGCCCAAGCTCAAGCCCAAGCCGAAGCCCAAGCAGAAGCCCTGGCAGAAGACGAAGCCCACGCCGAGGCCGAAGCGAAACCCAAGACGAAGCCCAAATCGAAGCCCTAGCCGAAGCCCGAGCCAAAGCAGAAGACCAAATTCAAGCCGAATCCCTAGCCCTAGCCGAAGTCGAAGCCGAAGCCCGAACCCAAGCCGAAGCAGAAGCCCAGGCACAAGCCGAAGCAGAAGTCGAAGCCCAGGAAGAGGCCGAAGCCAAACCCAAGACGAAGCCGAAGCCCATTCTCAAGCCGAAACCGAAGCCGAGGCCATAGCCAAAGCCCAAACCGAAGCCGAAACACAAGCCCAAGCCTAAACAGAAGCTCAAGCCCAAGCCGAAGCCCAAGCCCAAGCCGAAGTCCAAGCCGAAGCCCAAGCCGAAGCCCAAACCCAAGTCCAAGCACAAGCCCAAGCCGAAGCCCAAGTACAAGCCCAAGCACAAGCCGAAACCGAACCTTGAAGCTGAAACCGAAACCGAATCTGAAGACCAAGGCCAAGCCCAAGCCGAAGCCCAAGCCGAGGCCCAAGCCGATATCCAGGCCCAGGCCGAAACCCAAGACGAAGCCCAAGCCCAAACGCAAGTCCAAACCCAAGACGAAGCCGAAGCCCAAGCCGAAGCCGAAGCCCAAACTCCCGCCCAAGCCCAAGACAAAGCACAAGCCGAAGCCCCAAACCCAAGCCAAGCTCAAGCCGAAGCCCAAGCCGAAGCGGAAGCCAATGACGAAGTTCAAGCCCAACACGAAGCTCAAGCCCAATCCGAAGCCCAATCTGAAGACCACGTCAATGCCCAAGACAAAGCGGAAGCCCAAGCCCAGGCCCAAGCCGATATGCAGGCCCAGGCTGAAGCCCAATTCGAAGCCGAGGCCCAGGCCCAGGCCCAAGCCCAAGCACCAGCCCAATCCCAAGCCAAATCGGAAGTCCAAGTGGAAGCGGAAGACCAAGCCGAAGACAAAACCCAAGACGAAACAAAAGCCCAAGCCGAAGCAGAGGCCCAGGCCAAAGCCCAATCCAAAGCCTAAGCCCACGCCCAAGCCGAAGCCGAAAGCCCTAGCCCGTGCCCAAGCACAAGCCCAAGGCCAAGCCGAAGCCCAAGTCAAAGCCCAAGACGGAGCCCAAGCCCAAGACGAAGCCCAAGCCAAGACGAGGACGAAGCACAAGCCGAAGCCCAAACCGAAGACTAAGCCGAAGCCCAAGCCCAATCGCAAATCCGAGCGGAAGCTCTGGCCGAAGATCAAGCCCAATTCAAGGCTCAAGCCGAAATGCAGGCCCACGCCTAGGCCGAAGTCCAAGCACAAGCCCAAGCCGAAACCCAAGCCCGAGCCGAAGCACAAACCCAAGCCCATGCCGTAGCCCAAGCCCAACCCTAAGCCCAAACTCTAGCCCAAGACCAAGTCCAAGCCAAATCCAAAGCCCTAGCCGAAGCCCAATTCCAAGTGGAAGCCCAAGCCGAAGTCGAGGCCCAGGCCGAAGCCCACGCCGAGACCCAACCGGAAGCCCAAGGGGAATCCCAAGCCGAAACTCCATCCCAAGCCCACGCCCAAGACCAAACCGAAGCCGAAGGCCCAAGCCCAAGCTCAAGCCAAAGCCCAAGCCGAAGGGGAAGCCCAAGCCGAAGCGGAATACAAAGACGAAGCCCAAGCCCAACACGAATCTAAAGCCCAAGCTCAAGAAAAATCCCAAGACTAATCCGAAACCGAAGCCCAATTCCAAGTCCATGCCCAAGCTCATGCGGAAGCCCAAGCCGAAGCAGAGGCCCAGTCGCAAGCCCAAGCCCAAGCGCAAGCCAAAGCCCACGCCCTAGCCCAAACCGAAGACGAACGCCCAAGCCGAAACCCAAGCCCAAGCACAAACCCGAGCGCAAGCCCAATCGGAAGCAGAAGCCGAAGCGATAGCTCAAGCCCAAGATGAAACCCAACACGGAGCCGAGGCCCAAGCCCAAGCCGAAGACCAAGACTAAGCCCAAGCCGAAGCCGAAAGCCCAAGCCCAAGGCCAAGCCGAAGCCCAAGCCAAAGCCCAAGACGAAGCCCAAGCCCAAGACGAAGCCCAAGCTCAAGACGAAAACCAAGCACAAGCCCAAGGCCATGGCGAAACCAAACCCCCAGGCGAAGACGAAGCCGAAGCCCAATCTCAAACCAAAGTGGAAGCCCAAGCAGAAAACCAAGCCCAAGCCAAGGCCCAAGCCGAAATGCAGGCCCACGTCCAGGCCGAAGCCCAAGCACAAGCCGGAGCCGAAGCCCATGCCTGAGCCAAAGTCCAAGCCTAAGCCCAAGCTCAAGCGGAAACCCAAGCCAAATCCCAGTCCCAAGCCGACGTCAAGGCCGAAGCCCAAGCCCAACCCCAAGCCCTAGCAAAGTCCAAGCCTAAGTTCAAACCGAGACCCAAGTCGAAGCCGAACCCGAAAACCAAGCAGAAGCCGAAGTCGAGGCCCAGGGCCAAGACCAAGTCCAAGCAAAAGCCGAAGCAAAACCGAAGCCCAATACCAAGCCCAAACCGAAGCACAAGCCGAACCCGGGGCCCAGGCCCACTCCGAAGCTCAAGGCAAATCTCAAGCCTTAGCCGAAGCCGACGCACAAGCCCAAGCCCAATCGGAAGCCGAAGCCGAAGCGGAACTCCCAGCCGAAACCCAATCCTAAGCCCAAGACGTAGCCGAAGACCAAGCTGATCAACCTGGCCCAAGCCCAAGCTAAAGTCCAAGCCCACGCCCAAGCCCAAGCCGACCCCGGGGGACAAGCCGAATCCCAAACCGTAGAACAAGCCGAATCCCAAGCCCAAGCCCAATAGGGAACCCAAGTCCAAGCCGAATACCAAGCCCAATCCAAGCCCAAGTCGAAGTGCAGGCCCACGCCCAGGCCGAATCCCAAGCTCAGGCACAAGCCCAATCATAAGCCGAAGCTGAAACCCATGCCGAAGCGTAAGCAGAAGGCGAAGTCCAAGCCTAAGCCCAAGATTTAGCTCAAGTCCGAGCCTAAGCCCAAGGGCAAGCCGAAGCCCAGCCCCAAGACGAAGTCCATTCCCAGGCCCAGGCTGAAGACCAAGCCTAAGCCCAACACCAAGCCGAAACCGTAGCCCAAGCCATAGCCCAAACCCAAGCCCAAATCGAACCCCTATCCCAAGCCCAAGCTCAAGTCGAAACCGAAGACGAAACCGAAACCGAAGCCGAGGCCCACGCGCAAGCCCAAGACCAAGTCCTAGCCCAATCCCAAGACCATGCACAAGCCAAAGCCCGAACCGAAGCCCAAGATCAAGCCGAAGCCGAAAACCAATCCGAAGCCCAGGCCCAAACCCAAGCCCAATCACAAGCCCAAGCCCTAGCCAAACTCCAAGACCTAGCCCAAGCCCAAACGAATCACTAGCCCGAGACCAAGCGCAAGCCAAACCCGAAACTGAAACCCCAGCCAAAGCCGAGACCCAGGCCCAGACCGAAGCCCAAACCCAAGTCCAATCCCAAGCCGAAGCCCAAGCCGAAACTCAAACCGAAGCCCAAGCCAAGGCCCAGGCCCAGGCGCTGGCCCAGTTCCTAAACCGAAGCCAAAGCCCAAATCCAAATCCAAGCCCAATCCCAAGCCCAAGATCAAACCCAAGAACAAACCAAGCCCAAACACAAGCCGAAGTCTAAGCCTAAATCTAAGCCGAAGCCTAAGGCGAAGCCCAAGCCCAAGTCCACCCCCAAGCCAAAAACCAAGCCGAAGAAGAAGTCCAAGCAGAAGCCCAAGCCCAAGTTCAAGGCCAAGCCCAATCCCGAGCCCAAGCCCAGGCCCAGGTCCAAGCGAAAACCCAAGTGGAAGCCCAAACCGAAGCGGAAATTCAAGCCGAAGAGGAAATCCAAGCCGAAGCCGAGGCCCAAGCCCTAGCACAAGAATAAGCCCAACCCCACGGCCAAGCTGAAGACCAAGCCGAAGACGAAGGGCGAAGCCCAACCCAAGCCCAACTACAGCCCACGCCCAAGCCCAAACCGAAACCCAAGCCGATGCGGAAGCCCAAGGCGAAGCGAAAGCCCAAGCAGAACCTGAAGCCCAAGCGGAAGCCAAAGCCGAATTGGAAGCCGAAACCCAAGCCCAAGTCCAATACGAAGTCTAAGCCCAATTCGATGCCCAAGTAAAACCCCAAGCTAAAGCCGAAGCCCAAGCCGACGCCCAAGCCCAGGACCAAGCCGAAGTCCAGGTCCAGGCTCAGGCCGAAGCCCAAGACGAAGCCAAAGACCAAGCCGAAGCCCAAGACCATGCCCAAGCTCAAACACAAGGCCAAGCCGAAGCCGAAACCGAAGCCGTAGCCCAAACCCAAGCCGAAGCCGAAGTCAAAGCCCAATTCCAATCCCAAGACCATACCCAAGCACAAACCCAAACCGAAACCCAAGCACAAGCTCAAGCCAACGCCCAGAACTACGCCTAGGCCCAAGCCGAAGCCCAGGCCCTAGCCAATCTCCAAGCCCAAGGTAAAATCCATGTACAAGCCGAAGCCCAAACCGAAGACCAAGCCGAAGCCCAAGCCCAAGAGGAAGCCCAATCCGAAGCGGAAGCCCAACCCAAAACCCAAGCCCAAGACGAAGCCGAAGCAGAGGACCAGTCCCAAGCCCACGAACAACCCCAAGCCTAAGCCGAAAACAAGCCGAAGGCCCAAGCCAAAGCCCAAGCCGAAGATCAATACGAAACACAAGAACAAGCAAAAACCGAAGCCAAAGCTCAAGTCCAAGCCCAAGTGGAAGAACAAGCGGAAGCCCAAGCCCGAGCACAAGCCCAAGACCAAGACCAAACCGAAGCCCAAGCCCAACCCCTAAGCTGAAGGCGAAGCCGAAGCCCATGCCAAAGCCCAAGCCCAAAATTAAACCCAAGCCCACGCCAAAGCCGAAGCCGAAGGCCCAAACACGTGCCCAAGGGCAAACCCAAGGCCAAGTCGAAGCCAAAGCCCAAGACGGTGCCCTAACACAAGACGAAGACCAAGCCCAAGCCGAAGACCAATCCGAAGTCCAAGCCGAAGCCCAAGCGGAAGCCCACGCCCAAGTCGAATACCTAGCCCATGCCGAAGTGCAGGCCCACGGCCAGACCGAAGCCTAAGCACAAGGCGAAGCCTAATCCGAAACCGAAGCCCAAGCCCAAGCCTAAGTCCAGGCCCAACCATAAGATGAAGCCCAACCCCATGCCGGAGCCCAACCCCAAACACAAGCACAAATCCAAACCTAAGTCCAACCTAAAGTCTAAGCCCTAGCCCAAGCGGAAGCCGAAGTCGAAGCCGAGGCCCAAGACGAAGTTCAGGACCAGGCCGAAGCCCAAGCTCAAGCCGAAGCCCTAGTCCAAGCTGAAGCACAAGCCCAAGAAAACGCCCACGCCCAAACCCAAAACCAATCCGAAGCCGAAGCCCAACCCCAAGCCCAAGCCCAAGCTCAAACTCAATCCGAAACGGAAGCCCAAGGCGAAGCCGAAGCCGAAAACCAAGCCGAAGCCGAGTCCAAGGCGCAGACCCAAGCCCAAGCTCAAGACCAAGCCGAAGCCCAATTCCAAGCCCTATCCGAAGCCCAAGACCAAGCCCAACCAAAAGCCCAATACCAAACCGAAGCCCAAGCACAAGAAATAGCCCAAGTCCAAACCGAAGCCGATGCCGAAACCCAAGACCAAGCCGAATCCGAAGACGAGTCCCAGTCCCAGGCCCAAGCCCAAGTCCAAGCCGAAGCCGAAGCCGAGGCACATGCCCAGGCCCAATCCCAATCCCAAGTCCAAGCCCAACCCAAAACCCAAGCCAAAGACCAAACCCAATCCAAGCCCAAGACCAAACCCAAGCCCAAGCCGCAACCGAAGCCCAAGACCAAGACGAAGCCCAAAATCAAGAGGAGGCCCAAGCCCAAGACGAAGCCCAAGTCCAAGACGAAGCCCATGCCGATGCCCAAGCCCAAGCCCTAACCCAAGCTCAAGCCCAAATCAAAGCGGAAGCCCAAACCGAAGCCAAAAACCAAGACAAGTCTGAAGCCGAAGTACAGGCCAAGTCCCAGGCCCCGGCCATAGCACTAGGCCAAGCCGAACCCCAAGTCCAAGCCCAAGCCCAAGAGGAAGCCCAAGCCAAAGCCCAAGTCCGAGCCCAAAGCAAAAACCAAGCCCAATCCGAAACCGAATTCCAAGCTCAGGCCCAATCCCAAGCCCAATCCCAAGCCGAAGTCGAAGACCAAGCCCAAGCCCAACTCCAAGCCCAAGCCCCAGCCCAAGTGGATGCCGAAGCCGAGGACCCGGGACCAGGCCGAAGCCGATGCCGACGTGCAGGCCCAGGCCCAGGCCTAGGCCGAAGCCAAAGCCAAAGACGAAGCCCAAGACGAAACCCAAGCCCAAGCAGAAGAACAAGCCCAAGCCCAAGCTCAAACCGATGCCGAAGTCCAAGCCCAAGACTACCCTAAGCCCAAGCCGAAGCCGAAGCCCAAACCGAAGCCCAAGCCCAAGTCCAAGCCGAACACCAAACTGAAGCCTAAACACAAGCCGAAGCCCAAGCCGAAGGCCAGGCCCAAGCCAAGGTCGAAGCCCTGGCCCAGGCCTAAGCCGAAGGCGAAGCCGAATTCCCAAGCCGAAGTCCCAAGCCCAAGCGAACAAAAAGCCGAAGCCCAGTCCAAGGCCCAGACCCATGCCATAGCCGAAGCCGAAAACACAAGCCCGAGCCTCAGCCAAAGCCCAAGCCCAAGACTAAGCCCAAGCCCAAGACGAATCTAAAGACCAAGACGAATTCCAGGCACAAGCCGAAGCCCAAGCCGAAGAACAAACCGAAGCCCAAGCCGAATCCTTATCCCAAGCCGAAGCCGAAGCCCAAGACGTAGTCCAGGCCCACGACCAGGCACAGGACCATGCCGAAGCCCAAGCCCAAACGCAGGCCCAAGCCGAATCCCAACTCCAACCACAAGCCCATGACGAAGCCCAAGCCCAAGCCCAAGGCCAAGCCCAATCCCAAGTCCAAGCCGAAGCCCAAGCCAAGCCCAAGCCGAAGCCCAAACCGAAGCCCAAGCCGAAGACCAAGCCGAAGCCCAAGCCGAAGCCAAAGCCCAAGCCCAAGAACAATCCGAAGCCGACGTCCAAGTAGAAGACGAAGCCGGAGCCCAAGTCCAGGCCCAAGCCGAATTCCAGGCCCAGGCCGAATTCCAGGCCCAGGCCGAATCCCAAGCTGAAGCCCAAGGCCGAATCCCAAGCTGAAACCCAAGCCCAAACGCAAGCCCAAGCCCAAGACGAAGTCGAAAATTAAGCCCACACCTAGGCACAAACCCAGGCCCAAGCGGAAGCCCAAGCCCAAGCTCAAGCCCACGCCCACGCCCAAGCCCAAGACCAAGAGCAAGCCCAAGCCCAAGCCGGAGTCCAATTCCAAGCCCAATTCCAAGCCCAAGCCGAAGGCCAGGCCCAGGCCAAGGCCGAAGCCGAAGCCCAAACCGTAGCTCAAGCCCAAGCCGAAACCCAAGCCCAAGCCGAAGCCCGAAACGAAGCCCAATCCCAAGCCGAACCCCAACCCCAAGCCAAAGCCGAAGCCCAAGCCCAAGCCCAAAACCAAGCCCAACCACAAGCCGAAGCCGAAGACCAAGCCCAAGACCAAGCCGAAGCCCAAGCGGAAGGCCAAGCCCAAGGCGAAGCCGAAGCCAAAGCCCAAGCCCAGGCCCAAACCGAAGCCCAGGCCCAGGCCCAGGCCCAAGCCCAAGCCGTAGCCGAAACCCAAGCCCAAGCCCAAGCCCAAGCCGAAGCCCAAGCCCAAGCCCAAGCCGAAGCCGAAGCCGAAGCCGAAGCCGAAGCCGAAGCCGAAGCCGAAGCCGAAGCCGAAGCCGAAGCCGAAGCCGAAGCCGAAGCC
>Ga0123357_10005790_pt1 | contig 14884 bp, 5 predicted proteins | sample TergutEmb28metaG_FD_89873 | JGI IMG/M metagenome (GOLD analysis project Ga0123357, IMG submission 89873) | Embiratermes neotenicus P4 segment gut microbial communities from Petit-Saut dam, French Guiana - Emb289 P4 | ecosystem: Host-associated > Arthropoda: Insects > Digestive system > Gut ...
CTACTAAATAAATAATACATCAACAGGGTGCTCGAATCAACGACTTATCACAAGCACATAAAATTATAGTGGTGGTACAGTTCAAGACTAAGGATATTACAAAATAATTTATGGATACTACATTTATACAATTTACGCACTGTAAATAGCAAATTATACATATTATATTACATATTATAACGGTTCATAAGAAGAAAAAATGTACAGGTAAATTATACCTCAAGTACTATAAGATGATGCCAGGGATCTAAATATGTTAACTCAGAATAGTATATAACAGAGCTCATGTACCTACACCATCCGTCATACACAGCATGCGAGATCTCACCTCCACCCAAACCCCCCCTAGTATAAAAAACCTAGTATAACTTTTTACTAAATGTTTTCAATTTTCAACCTGAAGATGGCCAATGAAAATAGGGCCGAAACATGTAGTTGATTTTATGTAATAAATACACATACATCTTCCACCTTATAGTTGTGTCAGACAAGTATACACACAATCCCAGTTTATCTTTGAAAACACAACGGGGATGACAAACCTTATGATTAAGGCTAAATACAAACAACATAGATATTGCGAACAATATGGTAATGATTAGAGCTCTCTTTCCTAGAAAAGTGACACATGGTAGCTTCTCTTTACAGAATTTTACATTTTTATATATTGTTAGATTAGCTTGAAAATGACAAGTTAAGACAACACGTGTGTCGCTAGAGTTAAATATAACAAATTTTATTTACCACTAAATGTCGGGTCGGCGAACAATACGGATAACACAACTGGATGCATAATATTAAAATGAAACAGTAATCCAGAATTGACATATAAGGCCCGTCCTGGGGCACTTTAAACCAATCGATATTCTTTCGTTATAATACTATTCTGTCTGTACATCCAGTTAGTTAGATCTTTTCCCCGTCATTGTTTCTTACTGAACTTGCGTGTCCACATGTCCGTCATGTGATGTACATCCGCACGCTTGACTTCTTCACTTGGTGGAGGATTGTGCCGTTGTTCAATTTACGATTTTCTTTGACATTGCGTTATTGCTTATCTTTTACTTCTCATTACTATATTACTGTCGTGGTGTGGGAAACCAAGCTTCACGCAAGTATAGAACAAAATGTAAACACTGCAGTTTTTAGGGGACTGGAGGTCTGTTAAGATTTAAGTGAATAGTAAAAAACAGTCCCTGATTTCAGTATGCTTTTAACGCCGTCATACTCGGCGCAGTTGGTTGAGGCACTGCGTTACAAGGTTTCGATTCCCCATGGTGTCATTGGGATTTTTTATTTACTTCATCCTTCCGGCCGCATTATGGCCCTGGGGTCGACTCATCCCGTAAGAGAAATGAGTACCAGGCATACCTCCAGGGGGTAAAGGCGGCTGGTGCGTAGGGCTGACATCCTTGCCACCTTCATGTGCCAATTGCCCAGAAATTCTGGGAGCTTGAACCCCCTGCAGCCCGAAGGGCCTGTTCAGGCCTCTTTAGGTATAGCAGAACGCCTTCATAACTGTAATTTTGATTTCTTATTCTCTTGAGCTTTTCCGCATTTTCGAATAACGTTTTACCTATTTTGTTGTGTGTTCTGATCCACACGTACCCTTAGTAGTGTTCTCATTATTTATAAACAAACGTTACTAACAGCATATACATGTACGACCTTAAGGCCACATTGTTGTTATATTCGGTTTTCATGTTTCTACTGTGTAAATTGATATCTACTTACGTGGTAGACGAGCGGTTCACGTGCACCGGTGAATTTCAGGCCCTCTTGCTTTTTTAAAGACCTTCCTAAAGCTGAATACTGATGTGAATTTGAGAAGCATTTTTTTCTTCCAGTACGTTTTGATTAGGAAATAGACATGTTTACCTGTACAGACCTTACAACCGTTGAATTTAAACACATTTCAGTTAACTGATGTAAGGCGAAAAGCAGATACGTGGAAGCTTTTGGTTCACCTGGTGTCGGGGGGGAGTGAAGACAACGGCCGTACCTCACTCAGACTGATAATTTCGATTCGTATCTTGAAATAGAACTGACGTCACAAATGTTTTGTTTGAGGTTTTGTTGTGTGACGATGTGATTATTTCTTTTGTTATGGATACATTATCGTGACGTTTCACTGGGCGCCTATTATCTTTCGTGTCAGTTATGTTTCACAACTGCAGGCAGCAGCGCCCGTGTTGATAGGCGATTTGTTCGCAGCTAGTCGAATTCTCCGCCCTTTATGGAGTTCGCGCGTCCATTAGTCCTTGTCCTGAATCACGGGAATCTATTCCACTCCTTCCACCCTTATTGTGTAAGATCCATCGTAATATTATAACGCGTAGGCCTTCGAGGCGGCCGCTTCATGTTTCCCCGCTGAAACCCTGCGCCAAAAGAATTTTAATTGTGTCCCAAAGTTAGCTGACCCGCGATTTATCTCTCCCGTAAGACGGTTTTGTGTTCACATTTTATGTAGCAGATTGCGTGATAGAAGTAATAAGTAGGCTTCGGACAATGCACATTTGTATATTGCAAGTGTAAAACGCATATTTTAAACTTTTTGTCAGCAAAAGTACATATGTTGTATTCAGCGAGATGATGTATGCACATTTCCTTATTTATAGGTTATTTCAGAGTGCTTTTCGTACAATAAAAATGAGTGTTTCCAAGAAAAAATTCATTTAGCGCTGTCAAAAAATGCTGGCTTTCACCATTTACTAAAACTGCCTAAAATGTTAAAGTTGACACATGCTTGATACATTTCCGAAGGATTTATTAGTCATGCTTTTATTATCATTGTGTTCTAAAGTGTGGTGCTGAGGTATCCTGCAGTTGGGAATAACACCAGCACCATTCATGTATCTTGATGTTTGCATTATATTGTGTTTTCATAATGGCGTGTTATAGTAAGATAAGCCGTTACAACTTAGTCACCGACACTGGACCGCATGTTCGATATCCAAGTGGGTCAGTACATTTTCCTATACGATTCTGAAGGTCGTATTTCACATATAACTCACGAACGACGAAATATAAACTTGAATTATGTTTAAATATTGAGTCCGTACCACACAGTAACCCTCGGTCTCGATTATAAAAACCAGTCACTTGTTGCTGTATAGAAAAGTAATCGCTGTTTTTCCGAGATTGCTCCAAACGCCTAAATGCACTCTGCTGGCAGGATGTGGAACTTGCAAAACTCTAAATCTGCTGGTTTATGCAGTAAGTTTATTTTGTATACGCTTCTTGGACTTGGTCTATCGTCTGTAGTTTTAAAACTAATGAAAGTGGCAAAAAAGGAAATTGTAAATAAAGCACGACGTTTTCGAGACAGGAGCGGTGGAAAGACATAATCCAACGTTTTCATGGCGACTAATTTCAGTAAGACTCTTGGCGGGATAGAAGTCCCCGCAGCTGATTGAACGGCGGGGAAACCAACGTTTCGAGAACCACCTCTGTTTTCTTTATGAGGGAACTCAGTAAATTAGGATCCAAGCCAAGCCAAAGGGTTAACTGGAGGCGGAGACTTGCGCGAAGCGCAAGTCGACGTCCCCCTGTCTGTTAACCATTCCTGCGTTTGACCATATCGCTGGGCTCAGTAACAGACACCTAAACTCTAACAGGGGAAGCGCCTGTGGGCTCCGCCCTGTTTTCTTTCTAAAGCGTACCGGGAGCAAAATGCCCGAAATGTGTAGACAGTCTTGACCCAATTATTTAGTTAAGACAGCGCAGATATTTACGTCCATTTACCTTTATTGTGCGTCTTCATTACAGGCTACTTAGGCCGGCCAATAATTTAGCTTTACCTCTGTACTAGGAAAGGAGAAGCAACTATGAAGACCGCGATAAATGGCCATTTATCTCCAACTACGTGACGCGGTTTCGTCGGTTGCTCACGAAGTAACGCGCTCTGTTACGCAGCCGCGTTTTTTGTGGGACACACCGGCAAATTGGTTAAAGAAGGCTTCCGGAAGCAGACTGCCAGAAACGTGTTGAGACCGGTCATCGTATACGTAAGGTGATGTGATGCTGTAAGTTCCAGTTGCAACACAGAAGACAACGATACGGAATTGACGCTGCGGCATATATGTTGTGTTAAATATTCATGACAATTTCATATTTTCTCCCTTGTTATGATTTAGTGCATGCGTTGTTGCCATTGCTATACTTCTGTTTCTGCGCACGGAACTATGGCGATTCGTCGTCATAGAAGGTGTAACTAACAAGTTACGAGAATGGTTCAGTAAAAAATAATTTTTATTGCTTAGAGATACAAACACTTAATCTCCTTCAAAATAGGCTCGTCCTGAGACTAAGTACTTATGCCATGGTTGCAAACGTTTTTGAAGTGAGTTGTTTGTTATGCTACATAGGTGCTTCGTCGTATCCTCTTTGATGACGTCAGTGTTGTCGAATCTTTTTTTTTTCATTTTAGTGTCATTTTAAGATTGGTAAACAGCCCAAAGTCATCCACGTCAGGGGGTAGGGTGGCTTGTGACCCGCAGGACAGTCATTATTTTCTTTAAAAAAATCTGAACCGAGTGAACTGTGTGCGCGAATGCGTTGTCGTGATGCAGGCAGACCCCACGCGCAGGATTAGTCTCTTTGGCCTCTTGAGACAAGCGGTGAGTCTCAGTCGCTTTAGAACCTCAACATATTAATGTTGATTCACTATTTGACCTTCGGGGACGTATACGAAGTGAATAGTCCTCCCCATGTAAGAAAAAAAAATCAGCATGACTTTCACTTTGGAACGCATCTGTCGTGCTTTCTTCGGTCCTGGACACTCGGGCTATTTCCATTACACAGATTAACGTTAACATTTTCGGATCATATCCGTAACCCCAGTCTAGTCACCTGTGATAATGCCTTCCTTGAAGTTCGGATCGGTTTTTGCCTCTTGAAGGAGATGGTGGCGACAGACAGACGGTGTTCCTTTCGCTGGATGGTGAGGACACGAGTTGCGAATTTCGCAGATACGCATCGCATGTTCAGAAATTCTGTCAGAAAGACTTGGCACGCGCTGTAAGATATGTCAGCTTCAGCAGAAATTTCACCTCTTAATCCATTCATACGTATGAGCACGACTCAAGCACTCATTACGAAAAGCAGTATTTAACATTTCAGAAATCGTCGCACCGCTGTTCTCAAGTTTAACGCAAAACTTGATGCACACACGCAATTCCTTCTCTGCCGACATTTAGCGCACTGCCTGAAATGCGATGAGGCACAGGTACACAAGCTCATTCGACCAATGCTGGAGAGGGACTGGCAAAGGGTATCGGACTGTCCTTTGTGAGTTGGAGAGAGGTGACTCAAGGCCACATTCCAGGGAAGAGGTACTTCCCAACTCCTCCCGCTTGTGGAGTTCCAGAACCAGTATGGGAACTTATTGACCACACTTTGTATGTCTCCTAGCTGGAGTCGTCCGTGTATTTAACTACTACGCTATGAATTACGGCGGAGTGTAAGTATAATTCCATGCATTCTTAACCTCGCCCCTCAATGTACGTGAGCATTGGCGCTGGCACGAATTTTGTGAGGTGGTGCGCATTGCCTACATGTAAAGTGACCAGATTTTAATGGTCTTTGTCATTTAATGAAAGTACTTAATTCTTCGACTGAAATTTTGGGAGTTGTAAGAAATTTATTTTTTTTTTCTTTAGATTTCTAGTCTTTGATTTGATAAATGATTTTACAAGAAGGAAATTACGTCAAAATCTCAAGGTAGTACGAGTACAACACCTCGCATCTCGTTGCTGGCTCTCGTGGACGTAATCATCTTCGATCGCTGTACCTGTAAGGGAAAGAGCCCTCGGTACCTCGTTGAATTAGCCTAGCAGCTGGATGGGTGGGCCCGTGAACCGGTCTGGACTGGATGGTTAAAAATGTCTGTCCCTTCAGCCACCCGTGTAGACCGAACTATACAGTCTCCGTGTCGTGTGGTAAAATCAAGGATTAATTAGAAGCTTTACGCCGCTAGATATCATGACGATACTTTGTTTTGGTGTGCCTTATTGTACGTGTAACTTGCTGTGTACACACGTCATTAATAGACTTCTAGCAGCCTACAGGATCCAACTGTAATGTCAGCTTGACAGTCGTCTTAAGTACGTCCACACAAAGACGGAAATGGTGCTAATTATCTGAATGAAGAGCCGAATGCTAATTGTTTAAGTAGTTCCCATAGCAGCTCTACGGTGATGTTCAGCGACGGAGGTTATGAGTTCGCGTGTAGAGATCAAGACTAAGACATTTTTACTGGATGTTGATGTTTTTCTTTATTTTTTCTGTCGAGACATACTAAATAATTCATGGTGGCGTTTGCGGTGCGGTAGGTTTAGACCGTGTTGGCGTCAGCAAAAAAATTATCTTTACCTTAGATCCTTCAGATAATTCATTGCTAGAAAATTGCAATCCATCACACGGAACGTTTTGAGGAAATTTGCGGTGAAGGTTTTATGAAACCGTGGTGTAAGCACAGACGCTTATGTAGGCCTACATGTTTTGAAACGTCGTGTTAACCCTTCAAAACTGCGTTTTCACCTTCGTGCCATTACGGACCCCTTACGGAGTGGTCCCACTTTTTCTAGTAAATAAAATTGCGGACCGCACGACGAGATAACTTTGATAATTATTACATACAAACACAAAAATGAAACAATAATAATATCAGACAGTTCACTTACTGATTTTTCTTTGCATGTCCGTATCTACTCCATTAGATGTTTTCTCCCGCCTTGGAAATGCTCGGGGCTCTTGGAGCCGCGAACCGAACTTTGCGAGACACGGGGGGAGAGCTCATTAAAATCCATAGAACCGGGCGAATGGAATCCCTATCTTTCGGTACAACTCGCAATAACATTTAGAGGTTTAATATTTACAAATCAGAACCATACTGGAACTGTAGAAAACGTGTTAGGAGTCATTGTATAAATGTATTTCAGAAACAGTTTTCACAGCTCAGATGACACACACACAGAGGGACGAACCCAAAAGAAATAAATACTACGCGACGTGCTCAGCTCGCGGACCCACCAGCTGAGAAAACGTAGCTTTGACGCGTGGTGGTTGGTGGTCAACGCCACGTCGGGGCGTGGCGTTGACCACCCACTTCCCATCTAGCGCCGAGGTTAAAGAAAGAATAGAGCTGTACCTCTTCTTCCCCTCTAGGCCTTCGTGGCCTGTTCTAGGGTGAACTGTACCTTTACCCGTACGTACCACCTACTCAGTCGTCTGTAGTTGACCTGCAGAGTGGGTCGCATACGATTCTTGCGACAGAGTTGATTTGTGTAAACAACGTTAACTGACCTGTATAAGGGAGAGGAACTGTTTTCTCTGTGACGTAGGACCTTTTTTTTTTATTTATTTAGATAAATTTCAGGCTTGAAAGGGCTAAGCTTCGTGTATGTGAGGATGACACAAAAAAGAAACAAGATGTGGTGATGTAACCTGAATATAATCAGTACGTTATAGAATTCATCTGTGGTGTGAATTTGTGTAGACCAAACGTTAATGAACTTTGAGACTGTATAAGAGTGAAGTTTATAGCTGAAGGAATAAACTATTAGCTGTGTGAGATTTGCGGTTCTCGCGGAGGTGACGGTGGCCATTGTCTTCTAGGATGTAACGCCGTGTGGTCTGGTAGGTGTGCACTGACGTTTCGGAGGCCGCAGGTTCCTCAGAAGCGTCCGTATGCAGCACATTACACGACCTTTTCGGAAGATCCGGGTCCTGAATTTTTATCCCACAAGTCCGTGCACCCACCGGCCACATTACTTTTAACAGCCAGAACAGTTCGACGGACGCGGTGCATTTATTTATAAAACATTTGTTTCTTTATGGCAGTTCTGAAGCTTTCAGAACATTGGTAGCAAAGTTCCAAGGTTCAGCACTGCTAGTGGCGATGCCCGTCATTGGGCACGATCCTGAGCCAGTTCGATCCACCCGCCTAACCTTCAAATCCTGACCTGTGGACCTTATCGGATTGAATGACAAAACAAATATCCCCCTCGTCCCTTAGCACCTAAAGTTCACAGAGTCCTTCCGCCAGCCACAGGTTAAACCTCTTTTGAGGATGGTACTTACAGTCTAGTTGAATACTATCGTCCCATCTCCATCCTGTTCTTCCAAGTAGTTTACTCACCAGAATTCTATAAACATGACGGATTTTACGATGCGAAGAATACGGCATTATTTTTACCGTTAAAAATTCATAGTTATGCGATTTCTTTAATTGTTCACTTCAGTCTTTAAGCTTTAAGACACAGATGATTACCGGAGCACTAGAGAACGTTGTGTTAGCCCCGAGAATGAGAGACCAGCCACCGTGGGCAGTTGGCATTATTATTGCCCTATTCTGATCTGCAGCGTTTCGGAGAGCTGACAAGAAATTTAGTTTGTGCACTAAATAATAACGCACTTACGTAGGACATTATAATTTCGTTATTAGTCTCATTGGTATGTGTCATCATTCAATCCACATGCACGTTTTCAAACACGTTAAAATGACTTACTGCCCATTATAAGCTTCCGGGTTGAATTGATGTGGTTGATATGAATGTATTTATTTCAAAACCAACGAGTTTTTTTTTATGTCAGAATATTGTGATTGGTATTTTTAATTTCGGTATAGTAAATTCATTTTGCTGTAACCTACTTTTCCTTTGGTGTTATACGTGTAATTATGAGTCCCATATATTTTATTCGAACAGCATGTCTAATGCCTTAAAGTAGTTGTCCATTATCATCTCCTCCTCCTCCTCGTTCTTATTACCCAGGTCCATCTTTCTGTAACTAATGACAGTGATAAGAAATCAGTTAACACGCAAGGGAAAGTTTTGAAAGGACGTGTTCATTGCACATAACGCTACGTTCTTACACTATTTATGAGACGTAAAATCTCATGAAGTGTCTTTGTACTATATGCTTTACTATATTTAAAAAAAAAAAAAGAGGTTTGGTGTAGAAATAAATACTGAAATACTGTTCATGTCCTGTCGGCAGAATGTGGAACAAAGTCACAACATAAAGGTAGTGAAAAAATCCATTGAAAACGTGTTGAAGTTCAGGTATCTGGGGAACGACACTAACCTATTGCATTCACGACAACATTAAGAGCAGGTTAAATTCGGCGAATTATTGCGGCCATTTGGATCAGAATCTTTTGTCTTCTCGTTCGCTGTGTAAGAGCATAAGAATTGACATACAAGGAAGTGTAATTTAGCCACATTTTTCATGTGGATGTGAAAAGCGGTCTCTTAACAGTGAGGAAAGAACACAGGCTGAGATGTTCGAGAACAGGGTGTTGATGAAGTTTTCTTGTCCTAAGAGAGAGGAAGTGACACGAGGATTGAGACAGTTGCATAATGCATAATGTGAAACCTCCTGATCTCTTCTCCCCGCCAAATATTCGGGTGACAAAATCAAGCAGAATGATATGGATAGGGCATGTCGCACGCGTAGGGGAGAATAGAGATGCATGCGGGTTTTTTTTGGGGGGAAACCTGAAGGAAAGAGAAATTCTGAAGACTGCGACATAGATGGGAGGATAGTATTAAAATGGATCGTCAGTCTTGAATTATCTGGCTCAGGACTGAACGTATTGATTAAGCTGAAACTTCCATAAAATCAGTGGAACTTTGGTATCTTCTTACTAATCATTTGTGAACATGGAAGCTCACGTGCTGCTTTATTTACTTGGATGCGTTTGCAGGGGAATTGTCGTGGGGTGTTCAGTGATCTTCTAGTTTCAGCAGTGAACACCGAGATAATGAAAAGGGTACTCCATTGTTGATTATAGATTAGGGTGTTCGACGTTGCACAAACTTCCTTCTACGATACTGTTTCAAAGTATGGGTCGCGACCCACATTTTTTGTCGCAAGAGCGCTTTGAATGGTCGGGAAACAGTGTTGTGAGTATACTTAATATTAATTCTCATTACCGTTGGAAGTTTATTAAAATCGGCAGTTTTGAGGCCCGTTTGCAAAATTGCGAAAATCGATTATTGGATTCGTCGTAACTGCCCGACCGTCATTTTGCATGGAACAACTCGGCTCCCAGTGGACGGATTTTCATGAAATTTGGCATTTGATTATTTTTCTAAAATCTGCCGAGAAAATTAAAATTTCATTAAAATCTGACAAGAATTAGGGGTACTTTACACGAATGCCAATATACATTTTAGATGATATATCGCTCAATACTTCTTAGAATGAGATTGTTTTAGATAGAAATTATAGAGATATTCAAAACACACATTTTATGATTAATAACTTTTTTATCTAAAGAAAATCATGCCTTTTATGAGGTATTGTGGAAAAATATTGTAGAGCTGGACAGACTACAGATGGCAGTGTGGCGCATGCGCATTGCATGCTAGATACCCAAGATTACAAGCACACAGAGTATGTAATATTCATTGCTTTTCCACGGTAACAATGATGACGCAAGCGCGCCCCAATGTTACGTTATACGTTCATACATTAATTTTACACCTATCTTTATTTCTGACTCCTGGGGTCGCGAGAGAAAGCTATTGGCTTAACCTGAGTCGCGGCTGTAAACGGTTAAAAAACTGTCTACGAACTTTGTATAGTTTCTCTGTCTCCTGTAGTGGCTTTGTGGTTGCTCTGTTCGTCAATGTGGCCATTTAGTAAATGATCGGATTAGGAATGTTTATTAATCTCAATAGGGATAAATTGTAGAGATCGAAGTGCATACGACGGCACAGCTGTAATAGTGTTACCTTTTTAATGTGCTGCCAGTTCCAGCTAAATTGTTTGGCAGTGAATAACGGCACGCCTTTTGTGTTGACGTTTGTGTGAGTAATTAATTTATGATTGTAAAAAATGCGCTGCAGTTTGTCACATTATTTACACTTCATTGCTTACTGCTAGTACCTCATGCTCTTAGTTTCACCAGCAGATATACATCTTGCTGGACGAGAAGATATTATGTTCAGTTTTTGTAATGATGATTGTAGTGTGTTACAGTATGTACATTTGCAATTTTTAAGTTACTCACTCGTATAAATAGTATCGTACTTGCAGAAAAGACTACGTACGGGGTGAGCGGCGTCTGAATGCCGGCAGGGGCATGAGGTTTTTTTGTTTTTTTGTTTTTTGTTTTGTTTTTGTTTTTGTTCTCCAAACGCGCAGACCTGCTCTGGGGTCCACCGAGTCTCTGTTAAATGGGTGTCGGCGTTCTGTTCCCCGGGGGTAAAGCGGCCGGGTCATGAATTTTGCCACTCATCTCCACCTATTTAGGTTTTGATCTTTCCGCAAAAAATGACAACGTATTGATTTTAGGGAAAATATCAGGGGTTATTGTAATGCACCTCTGACTTCAGTCCCTTGAATAGTTTAGCCACGATTGTCGTTTAAGAATCAGGATCCGCACCGAGGAGCTGCTCACAGAAGTGGGTCGTATGGAGCAGGGAAGGATATTTATTCACTTCCTGATGCAGAATTGTAGTAAATATAATGCACTTATTAATTAGCACAGCTAATAAAATTAACAGTACAGTGCGGGTATTTATGAAACATATATGGATTTACCGAGAAACATTTGCTGCCTTATGTGACGTACAACTTTTAACGATTTGAGGGTTGTTTGACCGTGCATCTTCCACATGAAATAACTTGAAATGCCACTTGATGCAACAAGGTAATTTTATTAATGTATTCTTAGCTTGACATGTTTCGGGTACATACGCCCATCATCAGTAGCATTAGATGTTGGGTTGCAGGTACCCGAAACATGTCGAGCTAAGAATACATTAATAAAATTACCTTGTTGCATCAAGTTTTCATTTCAGGTTATTTCATTTTAACGACTCTTTAACCCCGTTCTTGAAATTTTAGTATGGAAGAAATATGAGTGGAAAATTAAATATAAAAAATACTTCTTAAGTGCTAATATTACCTGTTGATACTCATAACGAGTTTTTTTTTTGCCCCTCTGGCGCTCCGGCCCTACGCGGGCTATGGCCTCCTCATCCTTGAGGTTTCTAGATCACACACAGCGATGCATCACAGTCGGTAGGACTCCTCTGGACGCGTAATCAGTGCGTAGTAGAGACCTCTACCTGACAACACACAACACTCACAACAGACATCCATGCCCTCGGTGGGATTTGAACCCACAATCTCAGCAAGTGAGCGGCCTTAGACCGCGCGGCCACTGCGACCGGCGTAACAAGCTTTACCAGCAACTAAATAAGTAAGAGTAAATGAAATAAACATTGAATGCGTAACATTTATCTCTGTGTACCTTTTGTTTGAGGAAAGAACCATGTTGATGGGCTTCGGGTTGTCACTGCGATGATAATTACGTTACTGTGTTCTGGACTCTCACACTGTGCAATTTGTTGCATAAGCGCGGCTCCAACTTCAGGATGGGAGAAAAGCATATTCATCGGAATGTTGCAGTAAAAAAAAAGGCAGGCATTATACGTATAACGTAACATTGAGGCGCGTACGTGCAACCATTGTTGCAGTGGAAAGCAATGAGTATTATACATTGCGCGCGCGTGTGTGTATGTTATGGCCTTATCTAGCAAACAGTGCGCATACGCCATTATTTCATCTGTGGCCTGTCCCACTCTTCAGTATTTTTCCATATTATCCCATTAGCGACATGACCTTTGAAAAAAATTACTGATCATAAAACGTGTGTTTTGATTTTCTCTACAAGTTTTGCTTGAAACATTTTTCATTCTAAGAAGAAATGAACGAGATATCGAAAATGTAATATACGCGTTATGCTTGTCAGGTTTAATGAAACTTGCGTTTTCTCCACATATTTTCAAAAAAATACTCAAATACAAAGTTTCATGCAAATCCTTCCAGTGGGAGCCGAGTTGTTCCGTGCGGACGGAGGGACAGACGAAGTTAGTAGTCGCTTTTCCCAGTTTTGTAAACGGGTCTAAAAACTGTATCAATACCGTTTGCGCTTGACATAAGGAAAGTACTGTATTAGGTGAACTTCTTTGTGAGGCTTTGAAACGTCGCTTTGTGCTTCCCGTGTGCTGACAGTTGACCAGGTCCCCGTTGTTTGTATAACAAAGTATTGATCCGTGTATATTTCTTTAATCCTTTCAACCAGCTGCGCACGTGTGTGCAGCAGCTGATACAATTATGAACACAGAGTGAGTCTTATTGTTCCGTAGGAGTAGACACTTCAGCTGACAGAAGATGACGTTCTTCAACGTTACCTTGCGAATTAGAGAGAACAGCTTGCAGCGGCTCTTCATTTAACGTCCTGTCACCAAGAAGATCGCGCAGGCGCCATGTTGTTGTCCATATTTTTTTAAATATTGTCGCAATGTATATGTCGCGTGTCGTACTGGATATTGTCACTGCAGTTGGAGTGAAGATTATTTAGGGATGATCTGCCGTGTGGGTTGGCAGATGACTGCCTGTGTGTATGTTTATGTGTTTGATGTAATGTATGTGGATGAATCAGACGTTTGGACTTATCCCTTTGGGGTTGTTGCCTGTGTCCATTCGTGATACATGATTGGTCCATTTTATCCGTCGTGTTTACCCATTCGTCTGTCTCCTGGATACTAAAGTGATGACCAAATATCGGATCTTCACATGATAAATCCTTTTTCGCTGTTTCCTTGTTTCATATACATAGGGTATTTTTCCATATTATATATCATAGTGGAAACGAACTTCTTGGAGCAGAACCCTCTTGAGAAAACTCCTAGCACCTCATCTGGTCAAGAAATTCCCCGGCATTATGTGGAAGCCGACGGTTCGTTACCGTGATCACAAGAGCCCGCCCTATCCCGAGTTGGATGAATTCAGTCCCCAACACCCCGTCATATTTCCCTAAGATTCATTTTAATATTATGCCATCCACGCCTAGATCTTCAACGTTATGTCTTTCCTTCAGGTTTCCCCACCAAAACCCAGCATACATTTCTCCACTTTCTTGTCCGCTGCCCCTTTATAATCATTGATTTATTTGATCACCCTTAATTTAGCGAGTATTGTTGTATAGTGGACTTGCGTAATAAAGACCAACAAGATCTTTTCTTTCTTAATTTATTTCGATATTCTGTCCTTTACATGTTTCGAATAGAGTAACTATTCATCTTAAGGAGACAGTTACTGTACATGCACCATATGGTACAAGGTGGTTCAAATATGACCGGGACTGAGTAATTAGTTACCTTCTGTTCGCTCATCACTCTTTCAATTCCCAGACAGGACTGAACAGGTTCTAACCCGAGCAGGAGGGAGGGTGGAGGTTGTGGCTTCACTCTCTCAAGGTCGCACAGCTGCAAATCAGTCCCGGTCATATTTGAACCACCTTGTATTTACCATGCACCTCCGTTGACTAGCTGCTAACATGATCAGAGTTCAGTTCAAATCAGTTCCACTCTGATCGTGTTAGCAGCTAGTCAACGTAGATGCATGGTAAATACCATATGCTGCATATACTGTGCCTCCTGATGATGAATTGTTACTCTATTCGAAACGTGTTGAGTATAGATTATCGGAATAAATTAAGTAAGAAGTTCCACTCTAATCGTGTTACTAGCTAGTCAGCGTATATGCGTGGTCAATGCCATTTGCTGCATATACAGTAACTGCCTCCTGATGATGAATACAGTGATACCTCGGCTAACAAGTTACCCTGCTAACGAATTTTTCGGCTAACGAAGATTTTTTTCGCCGTTTTTCGGACTCGGCTAACGAATGTTTTAGTAGATGCGCGCGCTAACATAAAGCAGCAAACATGTACTCGGAGGGTCCTGCGACCGGCCATCTCGACACAGGTTTTTCTTGGTTTCCCTGTGCCCAAAAGCAAATGCCGAGATGGTTCCCAAGATTCCAAGTTGCCACTACATGCTTCTCATGTAGCCCTCCCGAC
>Ga0123357_10005791_pt1 | contig 14882 bp, 7 predicted proteins | sample TergutEmb28metaG_FD_89873 | JGI IMG/M metagenome (GOLD analysis project Ga0123357, IMG submission 89873) | Embiratermes neotenicus P4 segment gut microbial communities from Petit-Saut dam, French Guiana - Emb289 P4 | ecosystem: Host-associated > Arthropoda: Insects > Digestive system > Gut ...
GTCTCATTGTCGGGCAGGCGCATTGGACAAGTATGACGTCACGGACGGCGTATAGTACGTCGACTCCGATGAAGCCCACACTTTTCTCTGGCTATTATCTCCGTAACCGTTCTACTTTGGACACGGGTGTTTTGGGTTATATCGGTATAGTATAACATAAGGAACACCCTCCCGAAGTCTGGTCCGTTCCTCCTGTTACACCCCGTATATACACACACACAAACACACGTTGCATTCCACAAAATAGTGCGTGCGTGCGTATGTGTGTGTGTAGACGTGTTATCGCAAAAACTAGCGAGATTGTTACAACGTAATGTAAGCATAATTAACCCTTGGAAGACGAAGCGCGGACAGCTTTATTTAAAGACGCAGTCCGCACCGCGCAGTAAACGTTTTTTTCTCGGTTAAAGAAACCAGTCAGTTATGTTGTGTGGGGCAGAATTTCGTGTTTGTTCTGAGATAAAAACAAAACAAAATAAATAGAGTATGCGCAAAAAGTACAATTGTTGAATGTTAAACCTGTTGGTGCATCACGTAACCAGTAGGTTTTAAAATGTTAATATACAGAATGTTCTGCATAAAGTATGCCATGTTTTAGATGTTACTATTTGAATAATTTTGAGTTAAAATTTCTATATCAACACAGGCTCTATTGTTAGTGTTACTTCTGTACGGACATTTTTAGAGAAGTACAAGGCTGTATCCGCAAATTTTGCAATGCATTTGTTGTATAATACTCTAAAAATAACACGAAACTTACGGATAAAATAGCAAGATGAAAGAAAAATGTCAGTTAAATCATCACCTAATGTACAGCATGTGTCAGATAACACCCCAAAACAAAGCCGGCAGTTACGTCTGACACTACCCTGTACAACATCAAAAGTATATTGAGTCAGATAACAACACGATAAAATGACGTCAATTTATATTTACTTGTAATTTATCTGTTAGTTACATTGGTTTACATAGTTATGTTATAATATTCTTGATTTATTAATGACTGATTTTTTATTGGTTGACACCAAAGCCGTCAAAATCCATGCTTCTACACTGAATCACCGTCACTATATAGTCTGTCTTACGACAGATCCTTAACCTCGTTCAAAGCGAATTTTCCACAGAGTGCAATATAGTGTTTTCTTTTTCAACTTCAAACATCCTCTCATTTTTTAAACATCGCTCAATAACTGCTTACACCTTCCTCCTCATCCTCCCGTCACTTTTATCCTTCCTTCCACCTTTCCTTCAATATCGTGTTTCAGAAGCCACTTCGTGCACCGGATGCTACAAATCCAATTAACCTTTTACCTTTTTATTGTATGTACGATATTCATTTCCTCCTTGACTCTAGGTGTCACTTCTTTTTTTCACGCGATCATTCCAAAAGATCTTCTCCATCCTTCTAAAATGCTACATTTCAAAAATTTCAAAGTATTTGTGATTTTTTTTTTTAAGTTTCCAAGTTTTAGCACAATAAACAGCCTTTCCTCCGAATGCAGCATATTACTATATATGAAGCGACCAGCCTCGTGGTCTAGTGGTCAGAGTCTCTGACTACTAATCATGAGGTCCCGGGTTAGATTCCCGGTTCTACCATGGGAATTTTCCCTGAAGGGGACGATTCCCGCGGTGACCATGGTCTGTGTAGTTTAGTGGAATTTAGGTTTAAGGGCCCTCCTGGCACTACATCCTCCTATATCACCACTCACATCATCGCGACAACGTAACCGCGCCTCATGGGCGTCCCAACCTCAGAAGTCGGTTACACTTCTGCCATTCCCAGGAGGGAGGACCACGAAGTCCACAAGGACATATGGAGGAATTAAAAAATATATATATATATATATATATATATATGAAGCAACGATAACGAGACACACATTTGAAACCGATGAACCAAAAAGCGCCGTCAAGAACGAGTTTTATATAAATTTAAAAAAAATGTTTAGACACAATCTGTAAAATACATTTTAAGACACAATTTTCAGTCCTCAATCCTATAATCGCACTGCACACCCCTTTTAAAAAAAGTTTTAACTAGATGTATTCTGTGGATGTAAACACGATGGGATCCCAAAGTGTGCATAATATCTGGTAACACAATTGTTAATATAGGCCTGAGGATGACTAAGTTTTAGTCGAAACATGTAGCCTGGTATTACCTAAAATAATAAATTGATTGTGCTGACGTTCATTATAAAACATTATATTACAGCATATTACTAGTTTCTTCTTTAAACTTAAGTCCAATTTTCTGGTGAGAAGAGTATCCCTCTTTTTGAATGCAACGTTTGTCGTGGCAATCTTGGATTTAATTGCACAAGTCCTTGTCATTATTATTTGTCTTCATGGTACCCAAGTAGTTTAAGTAGTCCACACTTTCCGGTTGCTTATGATTTGTTATGATCTGTGCTGGACGTGGTTGCCTTGAGATTCTCTTTACCTTAGTCTCATCAACGTTTATTTAATTCCGTAGCATCTTCATTGCCAATTGTTCTGTCAATATATTTGGCTAGTAGTACAAGGCCATCAACATATGTCAGCATGCGAATTATTTGTCCTTCTATACTGAAGTAGTCAAATACCTCAAGAGCTTTATTGGTAAGGTACTCGCTGTGTAAATTGAATAGAATCGTTGACAAACAACATCATTGTCTAACTCCTCTTCTAGTGTAGAAAAGAAAACCAACTAGATGCTACTGAGTGCTTTATTGCACTTATAATCTGCTCAACATGTTTCGGGCACTTATGTGCCCATCATCAGGAGCTCGAGACTATACTTGTGTTGTTACCGCTTATGATGTGTAATGCTGCAAGGATGAAAAGTACTTAACGCTACCTTACACTCGCTGAATCATTTCAGCCTTGCTGCATTACACACCATATGCGGCAATAACACAAGTATAGTCTCGAGCTCCTGATGATGGGCATATAAGTGCCCGAAAAATGTCGAGCAGATTATAAGTGCAATAAAGCACTCATTAGCATCTAGTTGGTTTTCTTCTCTACGTTTATACCACGATGCACGGACAAACATACATCAAATCCTCTTCTAGTCTTCACTCTTCTTGTCTCCCCTTTGTCTAGTCGTGATTTAACGCAATGATCCATGCACAATGTGCAGATAATTTATTACTATTATTATTACTAACTGCAATTGAGTTGTCTCTCGGTAGCAGTAGACCTTACACTAGTACAAGCAAGAATAAATGTATGTAAAGGGAACAATACAAAAAACACAGTACAAACAATACAAAACACAGTAAATACGAGTACACATATTACCAAAACACCTACACCCGCACATTACAAAACACGTTAAAACAACCACATTACAAGTTAAAACAAACACAGTACAAGTTATACTCAAATGAAATAGGCATAATATAATCAAGTACTCTCAGTACAGGGGGACCGCGGTAGCACAGTGGTTAAGGTGCTGTGCTACAAATCGGAAGGTCGCTGATTCGATCCCAGCTGCTAACAACCTACCACCATCCTGTGCCTTTGTCACGAAATCTGGGAGCCTTAACATCCTGGAACGCTCTGGGCCTGTCCAGGCCTGTAATGGGACTGCTTTACCTTTTACATTTACTCTCAATATAAGGTCATCCTAATGCGTCAGACAATACAATTTTCCTTCAGGATTTGCTTTAAATTGGTCCGTTTTACACGGTCAACTGCCTTCTGCTAGTCTTTGAAGCAAGCACGCAATTCTTCATCTATGTCCAAATTTCGTTCTGATACTATTCTTATCATCCCAGTAGCATCCTTGGTTGCTTTTTCTGATCTAAATCAAAATTATCTTCTCAAAGTTCGTCTTCACTGTTCTTTTCAACCCATCTTCTAAGTATCCTGACTAATATCTTTACTACAGCAGGATACTTGTGTGGGATGAGGCTGATAGTTCGATGGTCACTTGCTTGTAGCTTCTGGCTACTTCTTTAAAGCAAAATTGCAACTTCCGTGAAATCCGTGGACTTCTCTCCATTTTCATATGTGTTGTTGATCAGTTGTGCCACTGGTTTGGGAGTTACACTACATGCTTCTCAGGACTACCTGCCTCCTTCTGTACACACAATTTGTGTGCTTCTCAGAATATGATTTGTTGCTCCTCTGATAATAATATTACTTCCCCTGATGCGGTCTGGGGACCGCGGTAGCGCAGTCCTTAAGGTGCTGTGCTACAAATCGGAAGGTCGCTGGTTCGATTCCAGATGGTGTCATGAAATTTTTCATTGACGTAATCTGATCGCACTATGGCCCTGCGGGTCGACTCAGCCTCTAACAGAAATGAGTACCAGGAGCATTTCCTAAGGGTAAAGGCGACCGGTGCGTAAGGTTGACAACCTTACCACCATCCTGGGCCATTGTCACGTAATCTGGGAACCTTAACTTCCTGGAACCCTCTCCCTGTCCAGGCCTGTGACGGGATTGCTTTAAATGTACTTTATGCAGTCAGCATTTTTTGATTCGTTGCAATTATACAGTATCGCTCCAGGATCTTGAAATAGTAAAATGCAATAATATGTTAGATAATCAGGCACACATTTAAATGGCGTTTGTTTCTCAAAATGACACATAGAATATCCTGAAATTTAGCATACTTGTACAGAACACTTTCTCCACTGAAAGGACAGTTTTTGTTTATTATCCTACGTACTATTACGTGAGTCACTTTAACAAACTTGGTTTATATGTATATAATCACAGAGAAGGAATTCGCGTAAGGTGTTAGACCTACAAACAAATGTGCACATCACGCTATTTTTGTACAAAGACGTGTATTTTTACACAGAGGAGTTCAGAAGCCAGTCAACAGAAAGCGTTCTTGCGTATTAATGAAAGTATTCTGGTTTAAACCTTTTAACACTGGTATTAGTCAGCTTCACGCGTTGTTTCTAATTCAGTTACTCCACTTACACGTAGGTGGAATCTTTGTAAATTCAGTAAAAAAATAAAGACATTTAAAACGTATCCTAATTTACATTTTTACAGACGAATATAGACTTCTGTGTAATATTAAAAGTATTTTCCCGGAAGATGGTAATGTAACCTAAAACATTTAGGAGCCAATATAAAGTGTAGTTGTTACTGATAGTGTGGGTAGCCTGTTGGTTACACTGGCAGTTACGTTCATATTGCTGTATCTCTTTCTTTTTTGTTTCGTTGGGTAGTAGTGTTAAGAGTACAAGAATGGAGTCCACTCACATTTCTGATCCTTAACCCCCCCCTGTTCTTTAAATGTTTATTTTTAGCTTCTTCTTCCTGTACGTCCACACAGTCTGGTCTGGCAGACTTAATATATACACAGATTGAGTGACTGAGAAAATGATCAATTGAAGGGGAGGGGATAAGGAGAATTATTCAAAGACAAAACAAATAAATGATCTATCAGTCCTTAGAATACCTAGAAATATTCCCAACAAACTTTGAAGAGGTCTACGTATGTCTGTATCAATAGTTGTCTCTCTCAGGGCTTTTTTTTTTATCAGAGACCACAAAGGAGGCTACTTTGACTAAACGCTTTACGGAGTTCTGTAAGTAAAACTCAAGAAGTCGATAGAATAAATGAAGGAACAGAAGCTGGTTGAGCGACGGGCTGATAGGGACGTCTGAACTGACGGCAAACAATTATTCACCATTAGGTACTGACTTGATGAATGGGCCCATTGTCCAGAAGACAACAGTCTTTCTGATCGATGGTCCAAAACCACAGAGCCTGGGTGTCTGATGGCTTTGTTTGAAGGAGAGAGAAAGAAACCCTCAAAGACTAGTTTGATTACTCGACATATACTTGGCGTTAGCATCACTGGACAATCATGTAAGTTTCTTTTTAGAGTACGCGTGAATTTGTGCCTGCCTATGACATGTAAAGTGATATTGAGAGTGTTAAGTTTTCGCAGCGGTACAATTGAGGTCTCCAGTATTATGCGACCATGGCGCTGCATCACTGCATCACTGGTCCTCGAAGTTTTGAGATCATCACTAAGTCTCGAAACGTCGGGCACCGATTAACGAATGACGCAGCGCCAAATCAAATTACTATAAAACAACATACGTATACTTAGGTTGCCTGATGATGGCTTTTGGCTAAACCGACATATTAAGCAAAATTCTTCAATAAAGTGGGTTTAACGTTCATGTGACCGTGCATCATGATAAATTCTTATAATAAAACCAACTAGATGCACTAATTCTCAAATTTATTTTTGGAATAAAATTCTACATGTTTCGGGCAATTCCCCTGTCCATCATCAGGAGTTTTTCACTGTACACACAGCAATGGTATATGTCATACAGGTTTGCTGCCAGCTTGCGACCAGGATCAGGACGGAACTGCAGTTCCGTCCTGATCCTGGTAATTGTAGTAGTGATAGTTGTTGTAGTGGCAGTAGTAGTATGGCAGCAGTAGTATTAAGACTAAAGGTACACCAGCTGCAGTGACTAGGTGTATTTGGTTATTCTAGCTTGTAAAAAAAAAAGTAAACTGATCCCGTTACAGGCCCGGTGTGGCCCAGAGGGTGGGTAGACGTATAGCTCTACTCTTCCATGACCGCGGCACTAGAAGGGGGTGAGAGGTCAGCAGCACGTCCCGGCCGCACTTTACACCCACGAAAGACCCGGTACCCATTGTACAGGAGACTGGGTGGGCCCCAGGGCCGGTCTGGATGGGCGGAAAATCTCGTCCTCACCGGGATTCGATTCCGGACCGTCCAGCCCGTAGTCAGTCGATATACCGACTGAGCTACCCGGCCCACATTTTAGCTTGTGCCAGGCGTATTTCCTCATAATGCTATTCTTCTAGCAGTGATTTTCAAAGTTGCGTCAACAGGCATGGATTATGGAATGACGAAGGAGAGTGTAGCGGCAAGGCTTTGTGCTCCATAGAGTGACACTTAAATTTCAAGGCAGTTTTAGAAGTACCAATTTCGAAAACGATTCTCTGAACGTGTTTCGGCAATTCTCGGTTTCTTACACCAGTAACTGTTTGGTAACATTAAAATTATCCTCTCTAAGAGGGAAATTCTGTAAACGTAATGTTCGTATATTTGACTCTGCTACCTGCTTTTGGGGTGGGGGGGGAGGGCGCGGTGGCACAGTGGTTAAGGTGCTGTGCTACAAATCGAAATGTCGCTGGTTCGATCCCAGCTGGTGTCATTGGAATTTTTCATTGACATAAAATCCTTCCGATCGTACTATGGCCCTGGGGTTGACTTATCCTCTAACAGAAATGAGTACCAAGAACATTTCCTGGAGGTAAAGGCGGCCGGTGCGTAAGGATGACAACCTTACCACCATCCTGTGCCGTTGTCATGAAATCTGGGAACCTTAACTTCCTGGAACCCTCTGGGCCACTCCAGGCCTGTAACGGGACTGCTTTACCTTTACCTGCTTTAGGCGAATAACTGGCACTATTCAGACAATGTTTTATCATTTTTATTTAATATTACTTACTTTTTAGCGACCGTGCCGTGGCTCAGGTGGTTAGTCTTCGGCGTCTTACCACATAGGCCCGAGTTCGACTCCAGGCCATTCCGTGTAAGATTGTCAGTAAACCTAACGCACAATCGGGTGCGTTCGAGCTAACGCAGGAGACGGGCGTGTAGAGGAGCAATTACGTTCTGAGGAATGCGTTTACTGTGACTGATATAGGCGCATACAGTGTTTTGATGCTTTTTAATATCACCTTTTGTAGACCATGTGGGAATACAAGTATAATGTTTGTGTATTTTGGAGACGATTAATCCCCTGCATCAGCATGGATCTTGGTGAACAGGAAGTCCAAATGTTACAAGTACGATGTATTGAAGGATAGGTTTACCCAAAGTTCAACGACCCACAGCAACTCGAAGGCATTTCAAAAGGAACGTTCAAATGGTGAATTATCAACAACACGACTCAGTGTGAAAAGCATGGTTATGCGTCCTACGTATGTCCCCGGAATTACTTGTTGAAGCTTTAAAACATGAGTTGTGTATGTATGGCTAGTAGCATATATTTCTCGAAGAAATATTTTCCCACATGTACAGCTACAGAGCTTCATGGCATCAGGGTTGCGCTGTTTTCTCAAACAACACATTCCATTATACGTAAATGACCACTGCGGGACACAGACCACTGGTCTTTACGATGGTCAAATGCCAACATATCGTGGTTGCAATAGGACAGGACACTTGCTTCAACAGATCCCACATCAAGCTCGAAGAAAAACCACGCCGTGCGTACATAATTACGAGGGTTGGAAAGGGGTTACAGGAAAGTCAAAGCAGTTTCAAGACGTAGTAAGGTAAAGGTAAAGCAGTCACATTACAGACCTGGACAGGCCCAGAGGGTTCCAGGAAGTTAAGGCTCTCAGATTTCGTGACAACGGCACAGGATGGTGGTAGGTTGTCAGCCTTACGCACCGGTCGCCTTTACCCCCAGGAAATACTCCTGGTACTCATTTATGTTAGAGGTTGAGTCGACCCCAGGGCCACTGACACCAGCTGGGATCGAACCACCGACCTTCCGATTTGTAACACAGCGCCTTAACCCCTTCTAGATGTAGTACATGAGTCAAATGACGAGTCCAGTACAGAAGACAACGGATGATGTGACGTCTAATTTAGGTAATGTGGAGACGGCATCTGCAGGTGGAATGTCGCGGTTTACCATAGTAACACACCAGCCAAATTGTGCGATTATTTGGGACGAGAGCGAAACGTGCACTGAATACCCCTCAAGTACGGATGGACGGCACAAAGCCACGATCTACACATCTGCATCGGCAGAGAAGAGGGGGTGTCTAACATGAATGTGCCAAAACACGACATCCAGGGTATAGGGTTCACTGGCCCTAGGACCTAACATGACAAGACCTATGACGACGGACCCAGATGGGCGATGCTGCCTCCGGATGAGCCACTCTCTTAAAACATGTTTCTAAGTGAGTTCTAAAAAAAAAAAAACTAGAAGATTATGCTCTACCGGTTGTACCGGAAAAAGAAAGAGTAAATGTAGGCGACCGCGACCCCGCAGCAGAGGAGGAAGAGTGGTAAGGACACTCAGTGACCCGAAGCCAGTGATGGGAACACCCTAACTGAAAAATGAGTTGCACGTATAAAATCGTGACTCGTAAAATAAGAAATGTCCTCTGCCAGTAGAATGCACATGCTTAGTGACTTCATCTACCAACATGATACACAGACCATCTTTTTAAAAGACGTAACACGTGATGAGTTTATCCTCGCCCAGCGGTACTCTGCGTGGACAAATGTCGGTCTAGCTAATCAGCGATTCCGAAATGTGAGAATATACACCTCACACATATTAACAAACTAGGCAGGTTTCACCATTTTTATAGGCCACGAAGGCCCTTAGGGTGAGAAGAGGTATAGCTCTACTCTTTCTAGGACCTCGACACTAGATGGGGTGGAGGGGTAGCCCCACGCCCCGGCCACCTCTACCCCCAGGAAAAACCCAGTTTCTATTGTACAGGAGGCTGGGTGGGCCCCAGGGCCGGTCTGGACGGGAGGAAAATCTCGTCCCCACTGGGATTCGATCACGGAACTTCCAGCCCGTAGTCGGTTGCTATACCGACTAAGCTACCCGGCCCACATATTAACAAACTACCTTTAGAAATAGCACGGTGTCCTCGTAAAACCCCGAGGACCTCATCAACGTATACCCGCCACCGGGAAGTTCGCAGCCGAGGGACAGGGAGGCTTTTCAACCGTCGACCCTACATAATTTCTCCTACAATTACAGCAGAATATCATGATCGGAGGAAATTTAAATTGCGTTCTTTCTACGGCGGATTAACCAGTATAGGTAAGTCCCTCCTCAGCAAAGCATCTAACACTGGTGCTACGGCAACTTGAACTTACTGACACGTGGGCAAATCTTCCTCCTCCGATGGCATCACATCTTGCATCACGAATCGATCGCATACACGTGCCAGTACGTCTTGAATGTAACAAACAGGGCACCGAAGTGACGGAAATCATCAAGTTATACAAATCCGCAACGAGTGCACTCATCAAGGTCAAGAAACGGACGGCATTGCCCCTTGGACCATGGGACAATTTGAAGTTAAAAACGAAGATTCCGTACTAACCTAAGGCCACATTCCTGATCGGTAAGTTTGCAAGCTCGATAGCCCCCACAACACACTTGACCTGGACTAATGTAGTTTAAATGTCAAACTTATGGCACGAGGCACCCATTTGAATGATGTGTCTAGCTCATCACGTACAGCTTGTCCACAAATTGCTCTTGTCTAAACGGTAGAACACCGCAGTAGCCTTTCATATAACACCTGTCCCTCCTCGTCAAATCACGACGGCTGTGTTGTGGTGTTTGTGGTATCGGAGACCCTCCGGCTTCCTGTGTACACCCTAAAACTAGGACTAAAGAGGGATGCATGTAACTTGTGGACGTGTCTGCTCAAAGCATGGCCCTTTTTCTGTTTACATAACCGCCCGAAATTACAGATTGTACCACACACACTTCAATACTTGAGAATTTTCGTCCTGGACTGGTTTTAAACACCGCCACCAACACAAGGAAGGACCGACCATTTTCGTAGAAAGAGAAGGCACGTAACCACGAGAGACAGAGGCTGGAGTTAACGCCCCAGGCGAGAATGTTACAATAACACCTAATATTTTCTCCGACTACTATATAGTGTGGGAAAGTATCAATAAACCATTTCTAATGGTTAGGTTCGACCGATGTAATATACAATCGTTCATGACATCGCGCCTAATAATCCCTGCTTGCCTAGAGTACCTCTGCAGGCAAATGACCAAGGTTAGCTGTGCATGAACACTGACTTCTTCTTCTTCTTCTTCCCTTGGCACTACAGCCCACTGTGGGCTTTGGCCTGTCGAACAATATCCTTCCATTTTTTCTTATCTGCCACCAACTCTCTCCATCTTCTCACTCCCAGCACTTGAAGATCTCTTTCTACTTCCTCTTTCCATCTTTTCCTGGGTCTTCCCCTTCTTCTCATCCCTTCTAGTTCTTGAGTGAAGATCTTTTTGGGCATCCTATCTTCCTGCATTCTCTCTAGGTGACCTAACTAGCTTATCCTTTGCCCTTTTGTCCATTTTAATATATTTTCCCCTTTACTCATCTCTTCTAATTCTCGATTCGTCCGACTTTTCCATTCCCCGTTTTCATATTTAGGACCATATATTCTACTGTATATTTTTCTTTCAAAAATTATCGGAGCTTGTTCTTCTTTCTTCGTCAACATCCATGCTTCCGCTCCACACGACACTACCGGTCTTATTAGTGTCTTATATAATATAATTTTAGTGGCTCTGGATAAAGGTCGACTCCTGAAGAGACTTATAGCGGCAAAATAAGTTCTATTGCCGGCCAAAATACGTCTTTGTATTTCTTTTTCCACGCTATTATCATTACTGATTAACGTACCCAAGTGTATGAACTCGGCTACTCCTTCATAAGTTACACGGTTTATGGTTGCCCCTTTCACTGATCTTTGGGATGGGGACGCTGAAAATCTCATATATTTGGTCTTGTCGGGGTTTATTACCAGGCCCACTCTACCTGCTTCTCTGTTTATCTCAGCACACGTTGCTTCAAGAGCTGGAACATTCCTTGCAATTACCAAAATATCATCGGCATAACCGCAGATTTGTGTCAGTCTGTTAAAATCGTATTCGTGAACATTGACACCCTACTTTATCGTACGGCGACTTGTAGGGGGTTAACAAACACGTGGCGCTGCACTCAAACTCGGCCAAATATGCCCCAGAATATGGGGCACCCACACATCCCATGTTAATATGTGGTTTCCCAAATATCTCCTTGCGGTAATGCCCAAAACATAGTGGCCCAATCTGGATTTGGGCTCATGTTATGTAATGTAAAATTCAACGCCGTCCAACCTTGTGGACGACAGATTACATCGATTTCCTATGGCGAACTAATTGGAAATATTATCAATGGAGTAAACAGGACCAGGCTTATGGGAGCTGCCTGGACATGTGTTAGTGGGTTGCGTTTCCCTCTCACCTCCTGCTACCGAATATTTGGCAATGCGAGGGGCATGGGGAATACACCCAGCGCTCTAACAGACGTTGTAACGCAAGTGGAATGGATTTCTTTTATGTGTCACTTTTCAGTTCTTCGGTGTACAGGATATTTCTTTTCTTGCTTGAACTATGATTGCCGGCCTGGCGCACTATTGAGTTCCTATTGGACTTTCTAAAGGTTATTTTCACTGCTATCGTTTGTCTACCTCTAGTCTTCGTCTGTTAAAACTCCCCGAGGCGCAGCGTAAAGCTCAACTCTAGCAGAGCTTCGGGCAGAGCGTTCGGTTGCGGCTTATGTCAAGTAGGAAAATAAAACACCATATAAAATTTGATATTACTAGTTGCTTCTATTTTGTTCTGAACTGGTAGAATAAACGGCACATGTTTTGCAGTGCGGCACTAAAGCAGGTTTATCTTCGAGTACAGCAGTTTTCTGCTGTCAGGATCATGCAGCTAATGCTCCTCACTCAAATTTCTTCTGTCTAAAACCGGCATTATGTAATCTTAGCAAACGACAGCGTTGGTAAATAAAATAATGTACTTATCTCTTCTGTAACTATGAGATGTATAACGGTTGTTGGGATAGAATTGAGAAAATAAGCGACATTAAGCCTTATGCTGATTTCTAGAACAGACCGGGCTCATTGGTCTAGTTGTCTGCCTAACGTCAAACCTACGATTCTATTGAAACAGTTCAGCTGAAGATAGGAGTAGAAACATCTTTTGCAATTTTAACCTTTACTGTTTTTCATCTTTTCGAAGAAAATTCAAAATATTTAATCTTATTTAATTAGTAAGTAATGAGACCGTAGTGGATTATATTTGCAGATTTTCCACTGTGGGAATTATTTTCAATATACGGAAGTAAATCCATTGTTTATAACTTAGACGAATTTAATTATTATAACTCTGAACTAGACAGCTGATTTTGTAAGGAATCTTCCTTACGAATATTTGATGACTGCCCTGAGTCACGGGTTAGTATTTTAAACACCCTACAGTGTACGAATTTCCCAGATACTTTGTAAAGAGGAGCGGGAATGGCATAGCCACCATAGTGACCAAATTACCGGATAAATGACCGAGGAATGGAGGTTTGATTCCCGGCATGCGCGGAAGGTCTATCTCCTTCCGACAGTAACTAGAACGGCTCTGGGGCAAAATCGCCCTAAAAAGGGGGGGGGGAGGGCTTTGTCTCCGGGGTTATGCGGCCGGGGCATGAGTTTGACCATTCATCCCATTTAGTGCCCAATTTATATATTAAATTGTTGGGTTATTGATCTTTTAACGGTACTTTCACACCTGCATACGTTTCCACGATCTGTATACGTATAATTTACTTGAACTTCTGCCTAATTCTTTGGATGCACCATGTAAATCTGTCACATCACAAACAGTATTATCCTCAACACTCCTATTGAGACAAATGGAGGAATCGCCATTTAAATACAAAAATTAAGACAGGCAATTTACATATAACCTAACATCGAGGCGTTCTCGCGTAAACATTATTGCCCTGGAAAGCATGAAATATTAAATATTGTGCGCTTTACTGTATTATTGCATTAGCTATCCGGCAAGTAAAGCGCATGCGCCGTATGGTATTGTCGTCAGTGACCTGGCTGTACCATATTTTTCCACATTATCTCATAAAAGGCACGATTTTCGGGGGAGAAAACGTTATTGAAAATAAAATGTGTTTTGGGTTTCTGCACAACTTTGTCTGAAATATTTCTCATTCTAAAAAGAACTGAGTGAGATATTGTCATAAATGTACATAAGTGTGCATGCTAAATACTCGTTAATCTTGTCCGATTTTAATAAAACTCCAATCTTCTCGATAGATTTTAGAAAAATTCTCAATTATCAAACTGCTTGAAAATCCATTACCTGGACAGACAGACATATGCACGTGACAAAGCTAATACAGGTAGCCCTGCTTTTTACGACGGGGTTCCTATCCTGGAGGGACTGCCCCCTCCCAAATAAAATGGTGTGAAATGAACATAATGAAAAATGTAAATCTTTAGGAAGTCAATATGTTACTTTGCAAGCCCAACCCAAAATTGTCATACGGTAAATCAGTCCCGTTACAGGCCCGAGGTGCCCAGAGGGTTCCAGGAAGTTCAGGTTCCCAGATTACGTGACAATGACCCAGGATGGTGGTAAGGTTGTCTGCTTTACGCACCGGCCGCTTTTTACCCTCAGGAAATACTCCTGGTTCTCATTTCTGTTAGAGGCTGAATCGACCCCAAAGCCATAGTGTGATCGGAAGGATTATGTCAATGAAAAATTCCAATGACACCATCTGGAATTGAACCAGAGACCTTCCGATTTGTAGCACAGCACCTTAACCACTGTGCTACCGCGGTCCCCAAAACTGACATAAGTGTTATAATATTATTATGTTTAAAACTCTGAAATAAATATTATGAATGTACAGTATGCGGCAGAAAGAACACCACAATTTGGGAGGAGCGTAGCTTCGAGTAGAAGCATGTACAATATTGGAGGACGCGTCGTCGAACAGCAGTATACATGCCGTTTTTAATGTATACGATAGTATGGTTGGGAGAACATCGAGCCTTTGTTGTTGAGGAGTTTATAAAAAATGGCGGGTCGCCGGTAGCAACACAGCGTGCATTTCGCAGCCGCTTTGCGCTTGGTCGACGGGAGGCTGTTCCTGATAAGAAAACGATTTACCATTGCGTATCAAACTTTAGACAAACAGGACAAACTTTGGAAGCTCTGAAGGAGGCGATACGACAGGAAGTTGCTGCCATTACACCTGAAATGATTCTCAAGTTCATGGACAACTACCGAGAGAGGCTA
>Ga0123357_10005792_pt1 | contig 14881 bp, 13 predicted proteins | sample TergutEmb28metaG_FD_89873 | JGI IMG/M metagenome (GOLD analysis project Ga0123357, IMG submission 89873) | Embiratermes neotenicus P4 segment gut microbial communities from Petit-Saut dam, French Guiana - Emb289 P4 | ecosystem: Host-associated > Arthropoda: Insects > Digestive system > Gut ...
CACCTGGGCACAACGCCTCAAACAAGCACTAGCCCAGATCGATTACACAACAATCCCAACCACCCAGAACACCCATACCCCCTAGCCAGAAAACATTCACTAACAATTCATCGGAAACTCAGGTGTCAGCATCTGACGGTAGCCCGGATCGCCGAGGCGCTCGACGTGTCGTGGGGTACCGCGAACCAGGCTGTGTTGGACGAGGGCCGCCGCGTGTTGATATCGGATCCTGCCCGGTTTGACAATGTCGAGGTGATCGGCGTGGATGAGCACGTGTGGCAACACACCAGGCGGGGTGACAAGTATGTCACTGTGATCATCGATTTGACCCCGACAAGGGATAAAACCGGCCCGGCGAGACTGTTGGACATGGTTGAGGGCCGCTCCAAGGCCGTGTTCGCCGAATGGCTGAAGGCCAGGCCGCAAGACTGGCGGGACCGTATCCAGGTCGTCGCGATGGACGGGTTCACCGGCTTCAAAACAGCCGCCGCTGAACAGCTACCCCAAGCCACCGAAGTGATGGACCCATTCCACGTCGTCCAACTGGCCGGCCAGGCGCTAGACCGCTGCCGCCAGCGCGTCCAACAAGAAACCACTGGGCGCCGCGGTCGGGCCGACGATCCGCTATACAAGTCCAGGCGCATCCTCCACACCGGCGAAGCGTTGCTGACCGACAAGCAGAAGACACGCCTTGAGAACCTGTTCAACGACGAGCGTCACGTTCATCTGGAGGCCACCTGGGGTGTCTACCAGAAGATCGTCACTTGCTACCGGGAACCAGACAAGACAATCGGCAAACAAACGCTAGCCCGCCTCATCGAAGCGATCAGCCACACAGTCCCGGCAGGTCTGGCTGAGATTGCCACCCTCGGGCGCACCATGAACCGCCGCGCCGGCGACATCCTCGCCTACTTCAACAATCCAGGCACCTCCAACGGGCCCACCGAAGCCATCAACGGACGCCTCGAACACCTACGAGGCTCAGCCCTCGGATTCAGAAACCTCACCAACTACATCGCCCGATCCCTACTCGAAACCGGCGGATTCAAACCACAATTACACCCTCCTTTGTGAAGAGCCCGTAAACTCTATCCTGCAGAACGTTAGCGTATTGCTTACTCACTCAAAATAGTGCATATTCTTACTTTATGCTTCTCATAACTTTGGTTGCATACTCAAGGTGAATGCGAACTTCGTTATCATTTGGTACTAGGGAAGCTGCTCTCTGTAAATATCCAAAACCACGGCTGGCCACATCATATTTTACATCTGGGATAACGGTCTGACCAGGAATTTCATTGGCGCACTTTTTGACTAGGTACAAACCTACGGTGTCAAGGAAACGGAAATTTCCGGTCTTATTGGCAGCACCTTCCAAATCCACGGCTAGCACATCCAAGTCTTCGACGTTAAGTCTCGACCTCGTTGCAACATATACGACATGGTTTACTCCGTACGTATACTCCCACTCTGACATATGAGAACGCAACTCCATTACAACACGAATTGACTCTCTCGCCCAGCCTTTATCGTCCCTCACTCGGGACTCGAATGCGCCACCAAGATCACTTCTATTCCAGGCGGCATACAACGCATATCCATACGATAATGCATACTTTGTTCTTGTAACTATATCATCATCAAACGTATCCCATATTCGTCGGCATTCATTTACAAGAACATCTAGTAGGTTTTCCGACAGATTTCCATGCACCATAAGTTGAGCTATGATTAACATAAGATTAACAGCAGGAGATGATTCTTTTACTTGCAATATCCCAAAAAGCTCATAAGCCAGGTCAAACTTCTCAAGACCGAACAGAATGGCAAGCATACGGGTTGATTGCTTTTGCTCCGAAACTACAGTCTCAATGTTATTGACCAAAAAGATATCCTTGACACTCAACTCTCCAGACTCATTAAGTTCCAACTTGTCAGATACTTCATCGTATTCAAGTCCCCACCTAATGGATGCAAAATCCTTGGTAAGTGATAACTCACCGTACCCACTCACGCCAAGTATTGTCCTTGCATCTTTCAGAGCGTCTATAATTTGAGTGCCAATCTTTCTTGCAACAAAGTGGGCCTGTAAACTTGATTGCAGGCTTCCTTCGAACTGTGTGAACATTGAGAACGTCTGCTCCGCTTGAAATAGTCGCTTGAGTGATGCAAGTATTTCAATGCTATTGGGTGACTCATGTAACCGAGACCAAAGTCTAGATAGACGACTACCTTCAAATTCCTCGATTATGTCTGACAGGCTTGAATGATCGGATAATGCTACAGAATTCACGAATTTCAGAACTCCGCTAGAGTCTCCAGCAAGAACAGCGGAAAGCTCATGCGACATCTTTCGAAGCTCTTCAAGCTCAGACTGCTGACGTTGCTCACCCGGTATCAGTATGCGCAACGAAGGGAATAGCGAACGTACAAAGTAGTAGTCTCCATCTCTCCATACAGAGTCTCTCTCCAATTCTCCCTCGTTTTCAATCTCAAAGCTAAGTTGGTTGATTACCCAAGGGTCCTTCCGCAATTTTTGCAAACTACTGGACGAAGTAAAAAAACGAGGATACTGCTGATATTCGTCCTCATAAACATGATGATTCATCATAGCAATAGATGTCAATGCAGCAGCATCAATGGCAGTTGCAAGTCTGCGACCATCATGACGAATACTAGAAATACGTGTTGCAAAACCATCGAAAATGTCACTCTGTTCTAGAATTGCCCCAGTTTCTGGTCCAAAAAGTCCAAGGTCGATACGTGGTCTGGTGTTTACCAGCTCAGTCAATCTTGCTTGCCACGACCCAGCGCATGCCTGCGCATACACAAAGTCCGTTGTTGACAAAGCTCGTAATTTGGCAAGAGCTTTTTCAGCTGAATACTCATCCAGTCTTGGGCAGGCTGAAATGAATTCGCTTAGTTCTCTCAAAGGCATCATCTCCGGCTCGGCCAGTATATTTCTTCTGGCATTCTCCTGCTCTATATCGCGCTTGCTGGGATCCATTGTTGCAATGAGCCCTAATAACTCATTTCGATGAGGAGCGACTAGACATACCCTACCTAAACACCCCGCAGCGAGAAGAGCCTGCGCGATCAAGTCTCGTTGGTCCTGATACTTTTGATTCTTATCAATTGCTGGCAAACCTCTAACAGGCAGCCATAAGCTATCGCTATCCCAGAAATGGAACACCCGAGCGGAACTGCAATCTTCATGTGAAATGTCATGCAGAGCCCTTCGAAGACTCATTGCAAATCGTCTTACGTAGTCTAGAGTTTGCATTGGTCCTGGTTTGTTATCCATCAGCTACGATTGCCCTCCTAAGCAAATTAGTTGTCCCCACAGTATTTTCAACTGAGGATGAGTACCACGTATACAGTTCTCTGAAACCATATTGTGATTGATCTAGCTCATGATAATCTCGGAACGTGTTATTCCCCGGAATCTCTTGTATCAAAATGTCCTCCTCTTCCTTAGCCAATGATGCATCCATAGGTGCAATCCGGGTGCTTCTGCTAGGTTCTTGTTGTGTAATATACCCATAACCGTATCGTAGTGCCGCATCAACTATGCACAACTGCATCTTGCTAGATAGTGGAGGGCTATCGATAGACACTAGACGAGCGACTTCATCGCGATTTTCATCTAACAGCCGTGGCAGCACTCGCGCAAGCAATGGCATCCAACTTGACTTTCGAGACTCTTCATCTAGCCAGCAAAATGCGTCCAATAGGCTAGTCCGCAGAATGCCTTCGAACACTGCATTGACCGACAAGTTGCCGATCGTTTTATATGCATCATACCAATACGTTGGCGGACGCATGGGCCCAAATCGAGCCAATTCTAGAAGAATGAAGACTCCCTGACTGACATTTCCAATTGCAGCACATCGCTTCCACAGAGCGTCGAGTCTATCTATTTGCGGACTGCTGCTTTGGGTAAACCAATCAGACTTCCACAGAAAAGTAGCCACCATTGACATTTCTGCAATAGCGTCATCGTCTGAGGACATTGCCAAGTACTCAATCAGTATTAACGTTGCATCTCGAACTATGGTTCTTTGCTCGGGCCCTAATAGGAAGATGTATTCATGCTCCAGATACGATACATCCGGTTCTGAAGTATATTTCCTGGTATTAGTGGTGCCTTGTATGATTGCTAGCATCTCTAGTGCCGTCGCCTTGGCTCCTCTGCCAATTGCCAATTGAAACGGATTAAGACTTTTTCGCTTGGATATCTTCATTCGATTTCCTTATTGGACTGCAACTAGGTTGGTTTCTAAAACATCAAATAGCCACGGCTTATGAACGACCTCCGGACGCCCGACCCCATCACATTGAATCGGCCATGCCTTAGTGATGCCATAGTGCGATCCTTCGGGTGCTGGCACAAAGTAGTAATTGAGTGGATCACTTGCAATAGCTTCAATGGCGGTTGGAAAAAGTACATGGGTAGGTTGGTCTGATGGAGGGTTATATTTCAGGATATACACTACCGTCCCTGGTTCCCATAACTCATCTGGATCGTTGATGTCGAGCCCGAATTCGCCAGCAATTTCCTGCGCTGAAAGGTTCTCCAGTTGCGTGTCTCCCGCCCTAATAAAGGATGACCAAGTTACAAATCTTGAGATTTGAACACCAACGTCATGCAGACGATTTGCAGCATATTGCCATCGATCAGGTGATTCAAGGTCACCTAGTATCGCTGCTACGTCATCTGGGAGCCAACCAAGGTCAAGGTCTGCGGTTTGAGCGAGTATTGATGCAGCTAGTGCGTCCTTTGTGACAATTCGGACGAGCGGTAGTCTGTATGTGGCTCTTGGTCCTTGAAGAGTATTAGCACGGCAGAAATCACGCATTGCACGCGATAAATTTGACGGCCCAGATCCCTTGATAACGTCTCGAAGCCGGCGCGCGGTGTCTTGAGCGAGTCTTTGATCGTGTTCCAGAGACGAAACAGCTCCTGCGCGCCTTTTGAATTCTTGTCGACTACCGAGTGGCCGTCGCCGGTAGTCAAGTCTCTGCCAAGCAGCTAACCTGCTTCCCACAGCCCTTCTATCTTGCGGGCTTGCCGAGTCATATAATCCACCCCAAGTCACGAGAGAAATTGTACTCCGTTGCCCGGGATTATTTGCAGGCTTCGCGTAGGCCCATAAGCAAAGTGGGCATGCGCCAGGACGTGGCGTTACTGGAATTCAGGCATGACTACAATGGCAGCAGAGTTCAATGGCTTTTTACGTCTACAAAGGAGGCGATAGTGGCAACCATCCATGACGTGGCCTCCGCTGCCGGCGTCTCGACGGCCACCGTCTCCAGGGTGTTCAGCCAGCCGCTGCAGGTCACCGAAACAACTCGCCTGCGGGTGCAAGCCATCGCCAGTGCTTTGGGCTACCGCCCCAACAGGGTGGCCGCGCTGTTGCGTTCGGGCCGGACGGGGACCGTCGGGTTGCTCGTCCCCGACCTTGGCAACCCGTACTTCGCCATGGTCACGAAGGGCGTGCAAGCCCGCGCGCGCGAGTCGGGTCTGACAACCTTCGTGGTCGACACGGACGAGAGCGCCGAGCGCGAACCGAAGTTCCTGCGATTGCTGGCCGCCCAAACTGATGGCGTCTTGTTATGCTCACCCCGGGCGCTGGCTGACGACGCAGCAGTGGCGCAGGGCTCGAATGTCGTATTGGTGAATTCTGTCCTCGACGGCTTGGACTCGGTGAGCGTAGACTACGTCGCGGCGATGCGTCAGGTGGTGGATCATCTGTATGCGTTGGGTCACAGGAAAATCGCCTACGCCGGTGGCCCCAAGGCTTCTTGGTCCGACGAGATGCGTCGCCACGGTTTGGCACTCGTGAAAAATCAGAAGACGGATCTGGACATCACCGACCTGGGTAGCTTCGGCCCCTGGGTGACGGGCGGAGCAGCGTCGGCGGACCTGGCAGTGGCCAGCGGAGCCACCGCCACCGTCGTCTTCAACGATCTGATGGCCATTGGCTTTATGAACCGGTTGAGTGAGCGCGGTCTCAGTATTCCTAGACAGATGAGCGTGGTCGGCTGTGATGACACTTTCGTGGCCCAATTCGCCGCGGTTCCTCTGACCACCCTTCACATCGACATCGCCGGCATGGGCGCTCGGGCCGTCGACCTGCTGAACCAGCAGTTGGGCCACGGCACCTCAGCCAGTAACACACCCTGGCCCGGGGAACTCGTGGTTCGTGCCTCAACGGGTGCCGCCCCAGGGACTTAACAAATGCTGTGTTACATGGGCAGCACCCTGCGATCTTGCCTCTTGCGAGAGCAAGGTCGCAGGTTTGAACATCACCGGTCTGGTAGACCATACAGGATAACGGGCTCTTCACAAAGGAGGGTGTAATTGTGGTTTGAATCCGCCGGTTTCGAGTAGGGATCGGGCGATGTAGTTGGTGAGGTTTCTGCGGCCGGGTTGAAGCTGGCCAGCCGGGGCCTCATCATTCCACATACCTCCGCGGCGCAGACTATCCGTCAACCGGGTGAATTCTGGCGGTGACCCCTGGGTCATGAGCGTCCTAAACCACTGGTGGATCATCTCTTCGACTTCTGGCGGCAGACCGCTGTCGGGCGCATCGTTCCCATCGCCGGGTTGTTCCCGACTTCCTGTTGTTGTGCTGACGGCATCGGGAACTGCATTTGCACCGCGTGTGCGAAGTGTCCCGTGGCGGTCCTGGTCTGTGGCGTCAGCTGAGCTCATCGGGATGCCTTCGATCGACTTGTTGCAAGAGGATCGCCGTGACTTGTGTTGCCGCATCGTCCGGCGTATAGACGGCGACGGGTTGGGCGGCGAGTTGGTCTAGATCGTGGCGGAAGTCTGGATTGGTGAGTTTGGCCTGCAGGTTTGCGATGGCGGTCTTGGACGTGTACCCGTTGGGTTTGTACGACCTGAACGCCTCCAGTACGCGATGGGAATCCAGGTCCGTCTGGGTGAGGGCAAGCCAGATGTCGAACAGGTCGCGGCCTTTGGATCGCTGGTACAGCGCCCGCAGCTTTGTGGCGATCAGTTCGGGCAATTGGAACGTCGGAATCGCCGCGGCGCCAACCCACCAAGGGGACGCCACCTGGTGGATCACATTAATGATCGGCAAAGCGGAGATGCGTTCGTGCGTATTGATCTCAACTTTGATGCGTAAAGGGTTTCCAGCTTGGCTGGTCGTGCGCCAATAGACTTTGGGGTGCTCGCTGATTCGGGTGTTGACTTCAAAGCCGAGATCGCGGCCCAGATCCGATAACGCTCCGGTCAACTGGCCGATGCCACCTGCGCTGGCCCGTACATAGTCGAGATCCTCGCTATAGCGCAATGGTTTGGGCAGGTGAAGCTTGTGCAACGCGGTGCCGCCTCGAAACACCAGTTCGGTGCCAAGATAGGAGTGGTCTGCGATGGCGCACATTGCCCGCGACAGCAGCAGGTCCTGCTCCACTTGGTCGGCGCTGGCCCATGGATGGGTGATGCCCCACGCGGCAATGTCGTTGACGGACAGCATGTTTCACTCCACTTCCACGTTGGTGTTCAGCCGTAGCAACCATCGTCGATCCAGCGTGCCGGTCAATGGCAGTGCTGGGTGCAAGCGGGCCGGATGCGGCGGACCTTCGGCGACTCGGGCGGCCAATTGGTCGAGCCGCTGGTTGGTGTGCGTCTCAATGATCCAGCCGAGCCGACGCGATGCCGCCTCGGGGTACAACGCCGCGAGCCGGGTCAGAGTCGCATCGTCGAGACTGGTCTCCTCGGCAAGGTCCGTGACGACGGTGGCCGCATTGTCCAACCCGCCTGCCAGGGCAATGTCGCTGACCATATCCAGCGCTGTGACTTCCGGGGTGGACAGCTGATATGGACCACTACGAGCCATTCGCTGCGTAGTTGGCAAGACGTCGATATGTTCACGGACATGGAACCGCAGGTCGGCCCGGCCCACCAGGCGATCACGCACCAACTTGGACACAGCCACGTGAGTAACCTGCGGCGCATGGTGGGATGCTCCGAAAACGGCGGCAGCCGCAAGCCAGCCAATGTAGTATGACACGCCCAAATGACGCATCAACGACGCGATGAACTCAGCGGCTGGCGGGCCGCCCCAAGCGCGGAACTCGGGTGCTACCGGCACCCATAGACCCCGAGCCGGGCTGATCCATTCGCCGCGCTGCTTCGGCACGGCGAGGCGTTGCGGCACCTGCGAGACGGGAACCCCCAGCAACTCGCCGACTTCGACGGTCGTCATCGACCCGATGCCTCGTGACAGCGCCCAGTCCGCCGCTTGCGTGGCGCGGACGCGGGACATCGGCACACTGCTGATCGTCATATGATCTATTTTCATATATTTGGTGAGAAAACGCAATTTATTGATTCGTGTGTGAGGAAGTACTCATGCTAATCGCGCGTCAAGCTTGGCATGTCTGCCGCCGTGTTGCAGCCGTAGGTCGATACCGGCGTTGACCAGAACTTCCCTGGTGCGGGTGCGGCTGACGTACATTTGCGCGGCGATCTTGTCCAGTCCGACACCTGCTTGATAGCTGGTTGCCTTTTTGGTCACGTCGGCATCGGTGAGCACCACGATTCTTCCTGGCACCGCGTCAGCGCGGCGTACAAGGTGGATGACAGTGTCCCGACATACGCCATACAAATCGGCGAGGACCTCGGCGGGGATACCGTCGGCGTACAGGGCTACCATCTCTGCGACCTCTTCCGGGGTCAAACGGGTTTGAAGATTCGCTATGGTTCTGCGATTCTGACCCCGGAAATCGGAGATTTTGGGGCCGTTTGTACGCTTCAATTCCACACCCCGAACTTGGGCCATTTGGGATGGTGTTTAGCCCGTGATCTGCGTATCCAGGTTTTTTACCAAAGCCAGTTGCTCCACTGGTTTGAGCTGTTACGCTCATGATCATGTAAACGATACCAAGACACATCTGCTAGTTATCGATCATACGTTGTTATATAGCATGTGATCTGTCGGAATCGTTTTCATTTGCCTTGGTAGCAATGCTGATCCAAGGCACACATGCAGTGACGCACATGGAGGACGAAGTGGACATGGTGAGGCGCTTGAGTGACGCGATCGTGACCAGTACGCCGCGCCGTCCCACGCGCGTCATCCAATTCGGCGAGGGCAACTTTCTGCGGGCCTTCGCCGATTGGCAGGTGCAACAGATGAACGATGCCGACGTCTTCGATGGCGGTGTGGCGATCGTCCAGCCCCTGGCGACGGGCCGGGTGGCGGAACTTGACAAGCAAGACCGGCTTTACACGGTTCTCCTGGAAGGGTCGCAGGCCAGCACCCACGAGATCATCACCGTCATCAACCAGACGGTCAACCCGTACGATGATTGGCCAGGGTTTCTTCACTTGGCTGACGACGCGCTGACCTGCGTCATCATCTCGAACACGACGGAGGCCGGCATTGCCGTCGACCCAAGTGACACGGCTGAGACGGTGCCGCCGCACGGGTTCCCGGCCAAACTGGCCCATTTGTTACGATGCCGCTTCCAGGCCGGCCTGCCTGGGTTCTTGATCCTGCCATGCGAGTTGATCGACGACAACGGCCCGGCTCTGCGGCGAGCCGTGCTGGAGTGCGTCACCCGCTTCGGCTGGGGCGACGATCTGGCGCATTGGATCGCATCCGAGAACCGCTTCTGTTCCACCTTGGTCGACCGGATCGTGCCGGGGTTCCCGGCTGACCGGGCCGAATCATTGTGGGCTAGCTGGGGCTATCAGGATTCGCTGATCGTCAAAGCAGAGACCTACGGTCTGTGGGCCATCGAAGGCACCGCCGCCGATTTGGCCTGCTTCCCCGTCCACCGGGCAGGCCTCGATGTTGTGCTGACTGACGACTTGCGCCCCTATCGTGAGCGCAAAGTGCGCCTGCTGAACGGTCCGCACACGATGATGGCCCAACTGGGCAGGCTCGTCGGGTTGCGCACCGTCCGCGAAGCGATCACCGACCCTGACATCCGGGATTTTGTCGTAGCCCAAATGCTGGACGAGGTCGTTCCCGTGCTCGACCTGCCGCGAGCCGAGGCCGAGTCATTTGCGCGCGAAGTCATCGAGCGCTTCGAGAACCCGTCCATCGTGCACGATCTGGACGCCATCGCGCTCAATTCCGTCGCCAAATTCGTGTCACGGCTGCTGCCGACCATCAAGGCCAATGTCGCGGCAGGACGGGGTCTGCCACCGCGCACCTGCTTAGCCCTGGCCGGCTTGCTGACGATTTACTTGCGTCCAGACGGAGTGGTGGAGCCCATAGACCTGCCAGCGGTCATCGCCGCGTTCACCGCCGCTGATGGGGACGCCCGGATGGTCATGGCCAATGCCAGCCTATGGGGTGAGGACCTGACCGCGATACCCGGTCTAGCCGAACTGATTCTTGACGACCTCGCCCTGATCGAATCAGACGGTGTGCGGCCCCTGCTCAGGAGGTTCAAATGAAGATGTCCGATCATGAGGCTCCAGCCGGCCCAGGGCGCCCAGACACCTCCTCGACCGGTAGTTTGGTGGCCACCCTGCCTGGGCGGCGGTCTGCCACATCATCAACCATCACGAATGGCAGCAAAGCGCCATGGAGCGCTCTCATGAACGTCATCATGCTGGCGCCCAATGATTCGGTGGCTGTCGCCTGTGAGCCTCTGACAACGGGCGATCTGGCCGTGGGCGACGAAATCTCCGTCATCGTCCGCCAAGATATCGGCGCCGGTCACAAGGTCGCTGTGCGTGATGTCGCGGCTGGCGAGACAGTGGTCAAGTATGGCCACCCCATCGGGCATGCCACGCAACCAATCCGAGCAGGCGACTGGGTGCACAGCCACAACCTCGCCACTGACCTGAGCACCAATCTGGTTTACGAATTCGAACCGCGTCCGAACCTGCCAATCGTCAGACAACCGGAAGCGACCTTCCAGGGTTACCGGCGCGACAACGGCGATGTCGGCGTGCGCAACACCTTGCTGATCGTGCCAACAGTCGGTTGCATCAACGGCACCGCCCAGGCGCTGGCCCGCCAATTCGAGAAAACGCACGACGACTTCGGCCACTTCGACGGCGTTGTGGTGGCGGCACATCCCTTCGGCTGTTCCCAACTGGGCGACGATTTGGCGGCCACCCGCACAATCCTGCAAAACATCGTCTGCCACCCCAACGCCGGGGGCGTCCTGGTCATTGGGCTGGGCTGCGAGAACAATCAGCTTGACGAACTGCGCGCAGGCTTGGGCTGGTACGGCCCCTCGCGGGTCAGGTTCATGGTCGCCCAAGACAGCCCTGACGAAATGGCGGAGGGCGCCCGTCTGCTCGAAGAGCTTGATGCGGCGGCCAGCGCTGACGAGCGAACCGAGGTCGCTCTGTCTCAGTTGCGCGTCGGTGTCAAGTGCGGCGGCTCGGACGGGTTTTCCGGCCTGACCGCCAATCCTCTGGTGGGGCAGTTTGCCGACTACCTGGTGGGGCAGGGCGGATCAGTCGTCATGACCGAGGTGCCTGAGATGTTCGGCGCCGAGCAGGCATTGATGGCACGGGCTGCCAACCGGGCGGTTTTCGACCAGATCGTGTCCATGGTCGACGGTTTCAAGGATTACTTCCGGCGGTACGATCAGCCGATTTATGACAACCCGTCGCCCGGCAACAAGCAAGGCGGCATCACGACCCTTGAAGAAAAGTCTCTCGGCGCAATCCAGAAGTCCGGCTCGTCAACGGTGGTCGACGTCTTGGACTACGGCCAGCGGGTCACCCGTCCAGGCGTCTCGCTGTTAGCAGGCCCGGGCAACGACCTCGTCTCCGCCACGGCCTTGGCCTGTGCTGGGTGCCAGCTCGTGTTGTTCACGACGGGCCGGGGCACACCTTTTGGCACCTTCGTGCCGACCCTGAAGATTTCCACAAACAAAAGTCTCGCCGAGCGCAAGCCGGGATGGATCGATTTCGACGCCGGCGCGCTGCTCAGCCAGCCCATGACGCACGTCGCCCAATCATTCACCAACCTGGTATTGCTGACAGCCAGCGGCCAGCCAGCGCTCAACGAGGTCAACCGGATGCAGCAAATCGCGATCTTCAAAGACGGAGTCATCGAATGATTGGAAACCGAAAATGACTAGCAAATTCCTAAGCGACCACTTCTTATTGACCAATGACACGGGCCGGGCGCTGTTCGAACAATGCCGGGATCTGCCGATCATCGACTATCACTGCCATCTCAGCCCGGAACAGATCGCCGACGACGGTTGTTTTGCCAACATCGTCGAGGTTTGGCTGGGTGGCAGCTCACCGACGGGTGGCTTCTACGGCGACCACTACAAATGGCGCCTGATGCGGGCCAACGGCGTTCCGGAGGACCTGATCACTGGTGACGCCCCAGACGAGGCGAAGTTTCAGGCCTTTGCCGCGACCATGGAAAAAGCGTCCGGCAATCCCGTCCACCTGTGGACCCACCTGGAACTGCGCCGCATCTTCGGCATCACAGACGAGCTGACACGCGACACGGCGAAGTCGATTTATGCCCGCGCCAACGAACTGCTCCGCACACCCGAATTTTCGCGTCGAAACCTCATCCGGCGTGCCAACGTCGAGGTGGTTTGCACCACCGACGATCCGCTAGACGACTTACATTGGCACAGCGAGTTGGCTGACGAAAAGTCCTTCCGGGCGGTGCCAGCCTTTCGTCCAGACCAAGCGCTGAACATTGAGCGCACCAGTTTCGCCGGGTGGGTAGACAAATTGGAGCAGCTCGTCGGCATCGGCATCACGCGCTTCTCTGACTTGGTGGACGCACTGGCAGCACGGGTCGATTACTTCGACGACGCCGGCTGCCGCCTGTCCGACCACGGACTCGACTCGTTCGTTTTCACCGATGCCACGCCTGCCCAACTCGACGGCACACTGGCGGCCGCCCGGGCCGGGCGCACGCTCACACCAGGCGAGATCATGCAATATCGCACCCGGCTGCTGGTCGAGTTGGCCCGCCTCTACGCAGACCGCGACTGGACCATGCAACTTCACTTCCACGCCGCCCGCAACCTCAACAGCGCGCTGTACGCTGCGATGGGGCAAGACGTCGGACTTGATGCGATGACCGACGAGCCGTTGGCAGCCTCACTGGCGCAATTGCTGGACGCCGTCACCAAGTCCGGCACCCTTCCGCGCCTGATCGTCTATTCACTCAATCCAAATGACTGGCTGCCCATCGCCTCTGTCATGGGCTGTTTCCAAGGGGCCAGACAGCAAGGGCTCACGCTCGGCAACGCCTGGTGGTTCAACGACACCCGCAGTGGTATCAGACAGCAGTTGACCACGATGGCGGAGCAATCGCTGCTGGGCAACTTCGTCGGCATGACCACGGATTCTCGCAGCTTCTTGTCGTATCCCCGTCACGAGTACTTCCGGCGCATCCTCTGCGACCTGGTCGGCGAATGGTCCGAGCGCGGCGAGATCACTGACGATCCGGAACTGGTGCGCGATGTGTCATATTTCAACGCCAAGAAATTTCTCAAGATAACGGCCCAACCAGACGCGGCTGAGGAGGGAGGTCACCGATTAAATCCTAACTAATAGAAAATAAGACCATATTTCAACTACTATCCAAATTGGTACCACCCCATCCTGGCAACAGGACCCAACCAGAAAAGGAAAGACAATGAAGCTCCGTTTTCGAAAGGCCGGCACCGCTGTCGCGGCTGTCTTGGCACTCGGCCTGATGGCCTCCTGCGGCGCACCGACGCCCGGTGACACCAACAACTCGGATGTCGTCCCCGACAAGCCGTCCAGCGCCGTCACCTTGAACATCCTCGACGTCGCCGGGGATCTCCAGTTGACCCAGGGCATGATCGACGATTTTGCCAAGAACAACCCTGACATCGTCTCGTCGGTCACCTATGACACTGGCACCGCGCCTGACCTGCCCGGCAAGCTGAAGGCCCAACAGGACGCGGGTCGCGTCAGCATCGACCTGGTGCTGACGGGCACCGATGGCCTGGCGTCTGGCATAGCGCAGGGCCTGTACCTGCCGATCGCCGACACCTTCAAGGACCGTCTGGGCAATATGGCCAACTACCTGAAGCCGGCCGCCGACATGCAGACGCTGGCCGAGGGCCAGGGCGTCGTCGTCACCTATTACCCGTCCGGCCCGCTGCTGGAATACAACCCGGACGTGGTGACCAGCCCGCCGACGTCCCCCGCGGAACTCTTGGCCTGGGCCAAGGACAACCCGGGCAAGTTCGGCTACGCCCGTCCAGCCAATTCCGGGCCGGGGCGCACCTTCATGATGGGCCTGCCTTACATCCTGGGCGATTCCAACCCGCAGGATCCGGTCAACGGCTGGTCCAAGACATGGGACTTCCTGAAGCAGCTTGACCAGTACGTCGACTATTACCCGACGGGCACCACCCCCACCATGCAGAACATCGGCAACGGCACCTGGGACATGATCGTCTCCACCACCGGTTGGGATATCAATCCCCGGGCACTGGGCACTGTGCCGGCCAACTTCAAGGTGACGAGCTTCACCGGGTTCACTTGGGTGACGGACGCCCACTATGTGGTGATCCCCAAGGGTGTGAGCGCAGACAAGCAGTCAGCGATCATCCTTCTGATCAACAACATGCTGACGCCGGAAGTCAATGCGCAGGCCTACGACAAGGGTTACTTCTACCCCGGCCCCGCCGTCCAGGGTGCCACGCTCAGCATGGCCCCGGCTGAATCCCAGGCCACAATCGCCCAATTCGGACGTCCCGAATATGACGCGCTGATCGCCAATAATCCGACTGCTCTGCCCCTTAGCGCCGAGGCCATGGTCCAGGCCTATGACCTGTGGGACAAGAACATCGGCGCGAACAAGACTAAGTGAATGACGGGGGGTGAAGCGCTGTGCCAAACAAGTTCAGCTCACTGCGG
>Ga0123357_10005793_pt1 | contig 14881 bp, 6 predicted proteins | sample TergutEmb28metaG_FD_89873 | JGI IMG/M metagenome (GOLD analysis project Ga0123357, IMG submission 89873) | Embiratermes neotenicus P4 segment gut microbial communities from Petit-Saut dam, French Guiana - Emb289 P4 | ecosystem: Host-associated > Arthropoda: Insects > Digestive system > Gut ...
CCGCAACAGAACAAAAAAAAGATTTTGAACAACTTTTATTGGATTTTTAAAATTATTCGTCTGATTATCAGTATTATATTTTTTTAATCAGCCTATTTTAACTAAAAGATTGGACAGGTATGAGAATTTGTCAAGATTGCGAAGCGTCGTATTAAATGTCTGAAAACCGCCCCATGAAAGTCCTGCCATCGCTCGGTTTTCACGGTCAGTCAGGACACGGAATTTCGATTCAATAAAAGGAATAACTTCAGTCAGTAAAATGGGTGTGAAATTAGCCCCGTATTCATTGATGTCCATGTTTGAATTACGGTCGAATGGAACTTCTATATTACCGCTATTCATAACAACAAGCATTGGAACGGATTTGCCTTCGGCAATCAGGTTATCCATAATGTTACTCATCATGCCTTGCCGGCTCCAGCCTGTTTCGTCTTCGCCCATTCCATGTTGCAGGTAAAGAACCGGATATTTCTTATCAGGATTAGTTTCGTATTCGGCAGGAGTGTAAACAAAACAACGACGCCATTTGCCTGTAATTCTTGAATAATACCAGTTTTCACGAACTTGTCCATGAGGTACGTTTTTTTGTCTGTAATAATCCGTACCGGGTCCTGTTTCCGGTATTTCAACGCCACTCACCCAGCGACCCATGCCAAAAAACGGTTTACCGTTAGGGTCAGCCGAAGCAACGCCATCTACAATAATCTGATAGTAGTGAAACCCTACTACTTCAGGATTGGATACAAGCGTCCAATATCCGGCTGTATCTTTGGTCATTTCACCGCGAAACTGCACTTCCATTTTCTTTGTGTCAGGTGCATAAATACGGAAATGTACGCGCCGGTCGTCGCCAACTCTTGGCCATTCTGCGCCATTGATATTGTGTTCATTGGGACTCGTTCCGTCTATTATCGTTTTTTCAACTGCAACTTCTTTTTCAGGAAAAGGATTCTCGATTGGTTTCGGATTTCGATTTGGAGGAACAGTAACGCCTTTTTTAGTTTGCTCTACATACATCATTGTTCCATCGGGATTATAATAGAGATAATCCACACAAACCGATCTTCTGCCAATAGCGCCCTTAACTCCATTTATTGTAAGAACTGCATTGTGATAAAAGATATACCATTGTCCCTTAAATTTAATGATGCCGGGTTGGGTTGTAAAACTATTTTCGGCTCCTCCCATAAGAACTCCGCGATAAGTCCACGGACCGTTCATAGATGGCGCAGTCGCATAATCAATCATCTCTGTTCTGACATTATTTCTTCCGCGAGACGCATAAGACAGATAATAAAGATTATTCCGCTTATGGAGCCAGGGACCTTCTATGTAATTGGGCATTTTAAGTATCTCAATAGGGCTGTCAAGTTCTATCATATTCGGTTTCAGTTTTGCATGAAAACTGGATTGTCCCCAAGCCAACCAAGACGTACCGTCATCGTCAATTAACACGGTAGGATCAATATCATTCCACCAACCTCTTGGTCCGTTTGGCGTCATATCATCCGTTATCAACGGTTTTCCGATGGCATCTTTATAGGGACCGAGCGGATTGTCGGCAACAGCCACGCCAATGACTTTACTGTTATATGGCTTGCCGGCTTGCATTGTTGCATAAAAATAGAATTTCCCATCTTTTTCTACCACTTGGGCAGCCCAAGCTTCTCCAATGCCATACGAAAAATCGGTCGGTTTCAATACCGAGCCATGGTCTGTCCAATGAATCATGTCATCAGTCGAGTAGCATATCCATTCGGTAATATTAAACTCTTTACCGCCTGACGCTTTGTCCTGCCCATCATAATATTCATCGTGTCCTACAAATAAGTAAAGCCTTCCTTTATAAACCATTGGAGCAGGATCTGCCGTGAATTTATCGGTTATAATAGGATTTCCCGTTATTTTGAACGTATTAGGCTTATTTTGTCCGAAACAACCGATAGACAATAATGAGATAATAATAAATAAATAGCGCTTCATTTTATTTGAGTTTCATTTCAAGTTGTGTAATCGAATGTGGAGGAAACGTATAAGCGACAATTCCATTCCTGATATCCACTTGCTTCACTTGTGGTTTGTAAGAATCTTGTTTTGCATAAGTGAACATTTCCATAGCATCGCCTTCAAACGAACTGACTTGCGCCTTACCTGTGAAAGGAGCTGCCACATTTGAAATGTCCGCTGTTATCGCTTTGTCTGAACTGCGGTTTACAACATTTACAAAAACCGATCCTTTTTCCTTATTATAAACTGAAGTCACATCTAAATAAGGAATGCCCTTATTGGTCGCCGTATTGAAAGTGTCGCACTGAACATACGTATCGATAGAAGTACCGCGACAATTATTCGAATAAAGTTTATAGGCATAAAACCAGGGTGACTTATATAAACCTTTTTCTTTGTCGTATGACAGGAGCGAAGTCATCATGGTGAAATTTGACATTTTAACGACGTCGGCATTGCGAATGAATGAATTGAGGCACATCACATTTGCCATCACTCCACGCAAATTTGCCCCGCGCGCCGCCCATTCGTCCACAGCAATCATAAGAGTGGTTTTCTCGGGATAAAGTGATTTCATTATTGTAATTTGGGCTTTTGGCTCTTGTATTTTATTTTCGAAATCAAGTTGAGCGTCGCCAACGTATTCATAATAACTAGCGCCGAGTTTTTCACCCCAGTAACGATGGATTGAAATATAATTGGCTATCCCTGTGAAATTTTTGATTATTTTTTGATTCCAGTCTATCCAAATACCGGATGGTTCGTAGTATGATGAACCGCAGACTGTAGTCTTAATAGATTTGTCAACGTTTTTCATTGCCTTTATAGCCTCCAATCCTATTTTGCAGTAGTCTTCAGCATTTTTATAACCATTGATCCATGGTTCGCCATCCATTTCATTGCCGATGCACCAATATTTCACATTGAACGGTTCCTGATGTCCGTATTTTACGCGTAAATCGGAGTAGTAGGTTCCTTCAGTAATATTACAATATTCCACCCAGAAACGGGCATTGTTTATATCCCCTAATCCGAGATTTACGCATATTACGTTCTCGCTTCCGATTGCTCTGTTGAGAGCAACCCATTCATCGGTTCCTACCTGATTTGTATCGAAACCTCCCCATGCAAGGTCTTTACGAACAGGGCGCTGCGCTTTTGGACCAATGCCATCCTGCCAATTATAACTCGAAATATAGTTTCCGCCGGGCCAACGCATATTCGCAATTTTCAACTCTTTCATCGCATCGATAATGACAGTATTAAATCCGTCGGCGTTCGCTGTAGAAGATTCAGGATTATATAGAGGACCATAAACATTGTTTGTTGTACTGTGATTTCTACCTATCGGTTCCATGAATACTCCATAAATATTCGGATCAATTTCCCCAATTGCTCTTTCGGTATCGATACGGATCACTGCCTTTTGCGCAAAAACGGCAAAAGGCAGTAACATAACTAATAAAAAAATTATTTTTTTCATGAAAACTCTTTTTTTATTACCATCCTGGATTTTGTACTATATTAGGGTTGCGGGTAATGGTAAAGAATGGGTAAGGAAATAATTCGTGCTGTCCTGCTTTAAATCCACCACCACCATAATTCTCCCATGTGATGCGCCATTGAGAAGGCATTGGCTGTGTGGGATCATCCCATACTCCATGGTCATTACCTGTAAAATCATCATAGAAAGTAGGTACTTTGTCGCCATTATGTGCAAGAACTGTCGGTGCATCGCCCCAACGTATCAGGTCAATACCGCGAACGCCTTCCAGCCACATTTCGAAACGCTTTTCATTCTTTATTTCATCAAGCGTAAGAGACGAAGAAACATGCTTGCTACCTGCGCGGTTCTGTATGGCGTTCAATGCCGCCAGAGCCTCGCTGGTATATTGATTACTACGTTGTGCGGCTTCGGCAAAGAGCAGAAGAACTTCGGCGTAACGCATTAATACATGGTTCATCTCAAAATAACTCTGACTCCGTAGACATCTGTCGTTGTACAGATAAATCCTTTTCCACATAAAGTACCCTTCACAACCGTACAGATAGCTCTGAATTCCCCGTTTGTCATCTTTTCTTTTCTCGGCTATCGTAGGCGTAGTAGTGGCATCGCTTGCGTATGTCAAATCATACAGCACCTCATGATAAGTTTTAATCCAGGCTTTTCGGCGGTAAGAATCCATACCGTCGTTTGCAATAAGCGATCTGGCAAATTCGCCGGTGGGGAAACAGCCGCCCCAGCCGCCGCCACTTGCTCCCATATTTATTTCTGAAGTCACTAAACCGCCTCTAAAATGGTCGGCGCGCCATGACCAGTAATTCGCCTGTTGCCATGTCATAGGTGCATAAGCATTATTACCTAATGCGCTGTTATCCTCAACATTAAATTCAAATACCTTTTCAACGCTATAATCGCCATCTTTATGAAACAGGTTGGTCATCTCAGCGCCGGGTACAAGGTCGTAAAGGTTCGTATCAATAACCTTTTCCTTGAGGGTTTTCGCAGCATCGGCATATTTACCTGCATATACCTGAGCCTTGCCCTGAAAAGCGTAAACAGCCTCTTTGCACAAACGTATGGTAGCATCTTTATCGGTTTTGCTCGGTTTTGAAGGTATAAATGCCGCCGCTTCGCCGTATTCCTTGATGACAAAATCCATTACTTCACCCGGTTCACTGTTGCCAGGAAATGATGTGGCGCCTAAAACGTCTGTTACCAAAGGAGGAGTACCCCATCCTATTGCCAGCATCATGTAACACCATGCACGCCATACGCGGGCTTCGGCAACATAACGCTGAATATTGACATTAGGATCGTTCTGATCAAAACTGTTGATCAATAAATTGCATGAATATATCACACCGTAAAGACTGCGATACATGTTTGTAATAGTTTGTTGTTGCGTAGTGTAACGGAATTCATTTAACTCCGTTCCAAACCAATTGTCGGCACGAAATTCGCCTGCCGCATATATATCGTCGCTGATCTCGTTATACAATATGACGTATGGCGAATAATTAAAAGCCTGCCCACCGGCTAAACCGCGCGACATCAGCCTGGCCAATTCGCTATAGCAGGTGGTTATGGCAGATAAGGCGTCTCCTTCAGTTTTATAAAAATCACTCTGAGGTATAACGCCCTTCTGTGGGATTTCAAGATTATCAGTACTGCACGAACTTGCTAAAAAAACAGCAACAAAAGTTAAAATTACTAATATATTTTTCATTATTATATATTTTTTAAATTAGAATGATAAGTTAAGACCAAACATTACTTTCTTTGAAATTGGGACATTACCAAAGTCTATACCCAATCCCTGATTAGTGTCTACTGACGAAGCTTCCGGATCGAATCCCGGATATTTCGTGAAAGTTATGAAATCATCCAATGATACAAAAAAGCGCAGATTGCTCACAAATACTTTTTTCAAAATTGAACCCGGCAATGAGTAACCTAATTGAATCTGCTTGATTCTGAAGAAATCTCCTTTGAAAACATTAGCGTCTGAACTAAAATACTCCTGTTTATTCATGTTTACCGGATAAGGCTTGGTTCCGGTAGTATTTTGCGGCGACCAATAGTTATCATAATAATAAGACAACATGTTTTGGTTTGCGTTTGCTAAGGCGTCGTAATAGTATATTAAGATTTTATTACCCATAACGCCTGTACCGAAGATATTCAGGTCAAAATTTTTGTAAGCTAAGCTCACGGTTATGCCATAAGTTGCCTTTGGAATACCGGAACCTATCATCGTCAAATCTTCGTCTCCAATTTTACCGTCTCCGTTCAAATCTTTCATAAGCGCGTTACCGGCTTTATAAGGTGTTCCGGCATTGCCATCTTTATCTATATAATTACCGTCAGCCGTGGCTATTTTATCAAACTCATATCCTGCTATGTACCACACCGGATAACCTTTTTGGAATCTTGTGCCTGCTTTTCCGTTCATGGTTCCCCTGCCGGCAATGTAGGAAAGGCTTGGGTCTATGCTGGTAACTTCATTCTTCAGTTTCGAGAAATTTGCGCTTACCGAGTATTTAAAGTCACCTATTTTATCGCTCCATCCTAATTCGAACTCTAAACCTGAGTTGAGTATAGATCCGGAGTTAACAGTTGTGGTGCCGGTAATACCGGATTCAGGAAATACATTAACGCCAACCAGAATATCTTTGGTTTCCTTTTTGAAATAGTCGAAACCAAAGTTCATCCGGTTTTTGAAAAAGCGTGCATCAAAACCAAGGTCTGTCTGTATCAATGTTTCCCATTTTAAATCCTTGTTTACCATTCCGCTTGGTTTTCTACCCTGAGTTGATGCATTACTATCAGCGCCAAATTGATAAAAATTAGCCCCGTCTGCGGTTATGGTAGCATTATACGCATAGTTGCTCAAAACGTTAATGTTACCGTTTTGTCCATAAGCAGCGCGTATTCTAAACATGTCCATTTTGATATTGTGGGCTATGTCGCGCATGAAAGCTTCGTTAGATATTGTCCAGCCTGCTGAAAAAGATGGAAAATATCCCCATCTTTTATCTACCGGAAGTCGAGATGAATCAAAAGCATCAGCGCGGAAGTTTGCCTGAAGGTTGTATCTGTTGTCGTATGACCATGTAAGACGTCCGAAATAAGCCATATTTACGCCGGTCGAGTTCGTTTCGCCGTTACCCTTTGTTGCAGAACCGCTTGCGTATCCAAGGTATATGAAATTAGGGGCGTATCCTGTGAGGATATCAGGGCCGGTTAAACTGCCGCTCGTGCCTCTTGACTCATTTTGCACATACGACATACCCAACATGGCGCCCAAATTGTGTTTACCAAACTTTTTGTTGAGGTTTACGAAGTTATCCCACTGATAGTACCATCCGTTTGATGAACTTTCAGAGAGGTTGTAATTGACATCACTCTGAGTTCCGTTTGCATAGAACGGCACGGTGTAGTTTTTGTTGAAACCTTGACTGATGCGGTAGCCTAATCGGGAAGTATAGGTAATTTCCTTGATCGGAGTAAAGTTCAGGTAAAGTGTACCTCTTATGTTAAATCCCTGAGTATTGTTATTTTTACCTCTCTCTCTTGCAATAAGCGGACTGCCTATATTAAGGTTCGGGTTTACTCCATAGTATTTACCGTTATCCGGGTCAATCAACACATTTTTGCCGTTATCTACTTGAGTTTTCAAATCTGCAGGAAGGGCGTCATAATTGTCGTAATAAGCGGGGATAAGCGGAGAACTTCTAAGCACGGCAAGCCCGAGTGTTTGCCAGTCACTTCTGTCGGAAACTGACACCCGTTCCCATTTTTCAATAGATTGGTTTGTTCCGACCGTCAGATATGATTTGATCTTGTATTCTGCATTTATTTGTCCTGTAAGACGCTTATAAAAATCGTATGGTCCTTTCACGATCCCCTCATTGTCCGTATAGTTGAGAGACATGAACACATTGCTGCGTTCGTTTGCACCCTGAAAACCAACGGTGTGGCTTTGTGAAGTACTTGGTTCATACGTTTCTTTAAACCAGTTTGTATCATAACCTGTGTCAACAAGATTAGGAACTCCTTCTAACGTTTTGTATTCAATAAATTGCTTTGAATTCAATGTCTCGGGATATTTTCCAAGACTGTTTTGGATCAGTTTATATTCATAAAAGATTTTCCCTTCTCCTATTTTTGCTCTTTTGGTAGTAACCAGCACCACCCCATTACCTGCTTGCGCTCCATAGATTGCTGCAGAGGCTGCATCTTTCAAGACTTCGATAGATTCTATCATGTTCGGGTCTAAATACTGTATGTTATCCACAATAAGTCCGTCCACTACCAGCAACGGGCTTGTAGAACCTCCATTGTTTGACGAATAACCGCGAATACGGATCACGCTTCCTTCGCCTGCCTGACCGCTGGTATTCAGAATCTGAACGCCTGATACCTTACCCTGAAGAGCAGCGGCTGCGTCAGAGGTCGAGCGGTCTAAGAGGTCAGAACTCTTTACTTGGGAAATAGCTCCGGTAATATCACTTCGACGCTGCACGCCGTATCCAACGACAACAACTTCATCAATGATTTTTACATCTTCTTTCATTACGATATTAATTGTTTGTTTGTTACCAACAAGAATTTCCATAGAAACATAACCAACAAAATCTACAGTAATTACCGATTCTTTGCTCGGAACCGTGATGGTGAATTTCCCATCAGCATCTGTTATTACACCTGTTGTTGTTCCTTTGACAGAAACATTTGCGCCAATTATAGGCTCATTATTAACATCGGTAACAGTACCTGATATTGTTATAGTCTGCTGTTGTTGAGAGTTAACCTCTGTGTTTAGAGAAGGTGAATTATCAGCAAACAGATGCAATGTTGTACAGAAAAAGAAGATAAATACTATCTGTACAATTCTAATCAATTGATTTAGTTGTAATTTTTTTAGATTATTAAACCATGATAAATAATAATACTTCATACTTTTTGTGTTTTTTAAAAATGAATAAATAAATCAGAGGATAGATAAAATAATAATGCAGATTGATAATGCCTTATCATTGGTATTATGACACTTTTTCTCATGTTGTTTCATAGGCAATAAATTTTAAAAAATATTAAACATAATAGATATTTATTTTTTGTCTTTCACAATCTCTTTAACGGCAGTTCCAAAAAGCAAATACGCTGAATTACCTGCAATCGTACCTTCGTTTTGTCCCCAGAAAAACGGCCAGTCGTCAAAGTTTTCAAAATGGTCAGGTAACCTGAAGAGCAAGCCCGGAGCAACATTTCCCGGAATAAATGAAAAATCTGCCCTGTTATTGCCATAAAATACTGCTTTGGGACGAGCGCCAACTGATGCCACCAACGAATAGTTGTGATACGGATGACATCCAAAAATCCAATTGGTAGTTTTGAAAACATCTTCAACATCTACAATTTCCGGAAAATATTTGTTAGCAAAATAATTGGTTGTACCAAAACTTACTATTTGACCGCTTCCAGCCCAGTTTCCAAGACCGATGGGCACTCCATACGGATTATCTGATGAAAGTTGATCAATGTATTCTTTATATTTCACAACATACGGACGGAGTTTTTCTTTGAAAGATGCATCCATATACGGAATTGCTTCCAAAGCCGTCGAAATGGTAAAGTTGACATTTCGTTCAAGCGCTGGCCATAAAAGTTCTTCAAACCGATCGGCATATTGTTTTTCTCCGGTTGTAATATACAATTGAAGATTGGGAGTCATTTCTGCTCCTTCGTTCCACCTTGCCATCATGGGATTCTGTGACGGCGGTTGATTTGCCAACAGTTCTTTCGATTCTTTGAAAAGCCGTAGCGCTTCTTTTAACGCTCTTGCCGAAAGGTCGTCGTTATATCCTTTTAACGTCCGGCTTGCGATGAGGAGTGTTGTTACCGCCCTTAGATCGAGACCCGGATTGCGACTTGTAAATGCCCAAAGATCATCCTTTACTCCACTCGACTTACCGTCTTTAGCTACTTCGTAAGGACCCAAGTTAGGATTATAAGGAAGACCGTCGGATAAGGTGGCTGCATCTCCAAGATGATGATAATTGTCAAGAACGGAATTTGATATAGCCTGCGCCATGTGGCCTAAAACTTCTGCTTGAGCCACTAATTGCAATGTTCCCTGCTCGATTTGCTGTAACAGGTCGGGAACTCCATCAGGGCGATGGATATCAACATATCGTGTCTTTCGGTCAACATAAGTCTCGTCTCGCATTGGCTGGAAAAGTTCCCATAAACGGGACAGGCTCATTACAGCACCACTGGTCGCTCCTGTTTCAATATCAAAATCTCCGGCATCGAACCAAGCGCCGATATTTAGTCCGGGAATTGTTTCCAGCGGTTTGAACTTAGTATCAGTAGTAGGACCTTGCCAGTGCCCATCAAAATGTTTGGTGTTTGGCGGAGCTTGTTGAGGTCCTTCTTTCCATGGCTCGCCGTGCCATACCCTGTAAGCTTCGTTTACTTCCATGAAATCCATGTGAACAGGTATCCATATATCATTAGTGGCATTTGTGATATTATCGTACACGTTGTTATTGATTAAAAAGATATTGGTTTTATTGTCGCCATACTGAATATAGTAGATGCCGGGATCTTTGACCGAAGAAAAATCAAACTTTACATAATGATATTTGTAATAATCGCCCCAGGAAACAATATTACCACTGAATGCTTCGGTCGTTTTTCCATCTTCGTTTATTTTATACAGGGATGCGCTTGGTAGAGTTTTGTCTTTTTTATCAAGTTCAATGACTGCGATTTTCTTTTGCGACGGAATATAACCCACTTGAGAAAAACCAATATTGGGTTTTCTAATCCAACCTTCAACGGCATTCGGTTCAACCGTCCAAGTCAAAACTTTGCCCGTTTTTCCTGCCGGCAGTAAACTGCGAACAACAAACCAACCGTTTTGTGCAAGCAAACGTCCGTCAAAAAGCATTAAATCTGCATCTTGTGAAGTGATTTTTACCATGCGCTCGGGCGCATCAGGCGCAAGCAGAATGGTACGACCGGTTTCGAGCGGAAGCGGAACGATAAATTTTCCTGTTCCTCTGTCATCTGAAGTCGAATAACCGTTGAATTGCTTAACTTTTTCACTGTTATCCACCGTAATGGTATTGCTGACAGCAGAGCGCGGAAAGAGATTGGGACGACCATCCATCAGATATGTTTTTCCCCAATATTGCGATGGCAGGAATTCAAGATTAAATCCGGCTTTCCCTTCAAGAAATTTGGGAACAGGCTTGTCAAGATAAACGGATATTTCAACAGCTTTACCTTTACCCGTTACGACAATACGAGAATCAAAATCGTACTCTTCATATCTTAATGCAACTTCAATGCTGTTCGCTACCGAATCAACCTTTCGATTGGTAACAGAAGGAACGAGATCCCATTGTTCAGGAGTATTGGAAAGTCTTACTGCGCCATCCGTGGAGGTCCTGACGCCATGATGAATCAACTCTATACCAGAATCTTTTTCATCGTTGAAACCTCCGGTAAATAAGTTACTGTACACAAGGACATTCACGCCTTGTCTTTCGAAATACCCAAGCGCATTGATTTTCAGATCTTGCCCTGATACATTGCATAAATATAAAATAAATGCAGTGAAGAAAATTACTCTTTTCATATTTTATAGTGTTTTTTATTTTATTATTCAAAACTAATCCATTTGATTTGCACAGGATTATTTCCTTCAAGCGTTACGAAAATATCCTGTATTCCTTTTACTTTAGCTGACATTTTTACCTCAATTAGCGACCATTTCCCACTTGCGGGAACATCAATCTTTGCTATTACCGGCGCCTCAACGCTTTTACCCGCCTGAATTGCAAAGGATCCGCCTCTTGCTGAATAGACAAGCGCTTTTGCTTTACTGAGCGCGCCTTGTCCGAAGTCAACGCTGTTGTATCTTATCCATCCGCCGGATTTGCTTAGAATTGTCTTCCAACCCTCGAAAGGTTTTGTCGGGTTGATGAAAGTAATTATTACATCGCTATCTGATTTGCTTGTGTAACGATCAATGCGTATTTCTTTCTTAGCATCTGTGATTCCCACCCCGCGGAGCGTAGGAATGACCTTTTGTATCGTTCCATCGGGATTAAACGTAACGCTGTCGATCCGCGCCGACCGGTTTTTGTCGAAATCAGGCGAATAATCGTTGTGGTGGTAAAAAAGATACCATTGACCCTTAAATTCGATGAAAGAATGATGGTTTGTCCAGCATCCGGTAGGAGACTCATCCATTATGACGCCTCCATCTTTGAACGGACCCATCGGGTTGTCGCCCATACAATAGTAGAGAAGTTCTGTGGTATTGTTTTTTACCCAGGGATAAGTGAAATAATAAATGCCGTTTCGTTGGAATACAAATGGTCCTTCTTTTAGACCGCCTCCTTCAGGAAGACCTTGTATCTGTTGAGGTTCGCCGTCTAATTCTATCATATTCGGTTTCAATTTTGCCACCCACATTCCGCGACCGCACCAATAAAGATACGCTTGTCCGTCTTTGTTGATAAACGGACATGGATCAATGCCTGTTGCGCCGGCAATGGGTTTATCAACTATAGTGTAAGGACCTTCCGGCTTATCGGCAATGGCGACTCCAACCATAAATCCGCGACCAAATTCCGGTTTTGCTGATGCAGGAAAATAGAAATAAAATTTCCCGTTTTTTTCGATAGCATCGGGAGCCCACATAGCATAAGAATCTTCGCGTACCCAAGGCGCTTTGTTTTGGGTTACGATAATTCCGTTGTCCGTCCAGTCAACAAGATTTTCAGAAGAAAAAACATGGTAGTCCTCCATGCAGAACCATTTATTTTCAGGCTCAAGCGGACTGATAATATCATGTGAAGGAAAAAGATAAACTTTACCGTTGAAAACTCTTGCCGAAGGATCGGCTGTAAATTGATCTTTGATAAATGGATTTTGAGCATACAGAGCGCCTGAAATTAGTAATGCTGACAATAAAAGTAATTCTTTTGTATGGAAATAAATTTTTAAAATCATTATGATTACTTTGCTTTTCATATATTATTGATTTTAATGAAAATTAATAAAAATTAAGGCAAAAGTAAAGGCGATTTTTGAAATGTATTATTAATTTTAGATAAAATTTTTGTTCTTTTAGATAAAGTTTGTTTTATATTTCCGTTGGCGTCTTTCCAAAATATTTTTTAAATACCTTACTGAAATAACTGATATCTGAAAAACCGCACAATTCGCTCACTTCAGTAACGGTATGCTTGCGTGATTGTAACAGTTCCAGCGATTGATTCAAGCGGATGGATTTGATAAAGTCAACCGGCGACTGATCGGTAAGCGATTTGATTTTCTTATATAAGAGAGAGGAGCTAACATTCATTGCTGATGCAAAATCCTCTTTTCCAAAATCCATGTTGGTTAAATTGGCATGAATAACCGCTACTGCTTTTCTCACAAACTTATCATTCAATTCATTGAAAAATAGCGGATTGCTATTCTCTTCGTCAATCAGTTTCAGCGCTTTTTCCCGCACTATTTTACGGTTTTGAATAATTGACATAATTCGCTGAACAAGTAAAGTCATATCAAACGGTTTGGTTAAATAGTCATCGGCGCCGAGACCTAAACCTTGTAATTGCTGAGTCTTTTCCGAGAGAGAAGTTAGCAACACAACCGGTATATGTGATGTTTCGTAAGTAGATTTTATCAAGCGGCAAAGTTCAAATCCATCTCGATTGGGCATGATTACATCGGAAATAACCAAATCAGGCAATTGTTTTTGAATCATCTCCCACGCTTGTAAACCATCTGCTGCAACGGAAACTTCAAAAAATCCCATTAGAGAATATCGCATGAAATTTCGCAAATTGTCGTTATCCTCTACAAACAATATTTGCATATCTTTCCGGTTGATGTTTTCAGTTAGTACAGGAGCCTCAAGCTGTAAAGAAATCATTTCCTTCTCCGGCAACACAGGAATATCTTTTTCCGAAACTTCGTTGAAAGGAACTGATATAATGAAAGTAGAACCGACATTTTCCTGGCTGACGCATTGAATGCTTCCTTTATGCAAATTAATATAATTTTTTGCTAAAAGAAGTCCGATACCTGATCCAACTGTTTTGGAATTAATCGCATTATCACTACGATAAAATTCATTGAAGAGTTTTTTTTGCGCTTTAGTACTGATGCCAATTCCCTGATCTTTTACTTCCATCGTCCATTTTTGAGGAGCGCCTGAAAACATGATTTGCACCAGACCGCCTGGATGCGAGTATTTTACAGCATTAGATATCAGGTTATCAATTACTTTTTCAATCATTGATTCATCTATCGCAGTTTGATAAACCGTTGGAGTAAATGAATACAATAACTCAATATTCCGGCTTTTAGCAATAGATTCAAACATCGACAATCGATTGGCAATCATTGCAACAATATCAATCATATTCAACGACATCTGCCCTTTACCAATATCCGCTTTCTGAAAATCAAGTAATTGTGTGGCAACAGTAGTCAAGTTTCCGGCTTGTTCCCTTGCTAAAGACAAGTAGTGTTTCCCCTGTTCAGACAGTTTTGTTTCCTTGTATAATTCTTCAATTGGAGCTTTTATGAGCGTAAGTACAGTACGAAACTCGTGAGCGGTATTAGCAAAAAATCGTATCTTATCTTCAGTATGCCTCTGCTTGATCTTATTGATATAAAATCGTAATGAAAAATAAATAATGCCTATTATTAAAATAAGTGCAATAAGACGGAACCAGCTACTTTCCCAGAAAGGAGGCTTCACATGAACAATAAGCTGACGCTCGGTTATTATTTGTGACAAAGAACTGTTATACATTCTTAACTCTAATACATAATTACCGGTCGGAATATTTGTATAAGTTAATCTATTGTGGATAGAAGGTTGATTCCACTCTTTATCAATGCCTTCCATTTTCCATGAAAACTTGGAATCCAAAGTTGAGATTCCAAGCGAAAGCAATTCCATGGTTAAATTGTTTTGATTGTATTTTAACGTAATATCCTGTAAGCTATCTATTGGACTCGTAAGGGTGATTGCTGAATTTTCACGTATTGAACGCCCTGAAATAATTATATCTTGAAAGAAAATTTTCCCTTGCGACTTCGTCTCTTGAATTCGCTTTGGATCGAATATTATTGCGCCTTTATTTGTCCCAAATGCAAGTTTTCCATTATGTAGTTTATAGTGGGCTCCATGGTTAAAAGAAATGGTACTAAGTCCCACAATATCCGGAGATATATCCCCTAAAGAGTAACATGTGACCACTCCCAATCGCAGTGGGTATTTTCGGTAAAGATTTTGTACCTTTGAAAAAGTTTCGTGCAAAAGCAACC
>Ga0123357_10005794_pt1 | contig 14880 bp, 6 predicted proteins | sample TergutEmb28metaG_FD_89873 | JGI IMG/M metagenome (GOLD analysis project Ga0123357, IMG submission 89873) | Embiratermes neotenicus P4 segment gut microbial communities from Petit-Saut dam, French Guiana - Emb289 P4 | ecosystem: Host-associated > Arthropoda: Insects > Digestive system > Gut ...
GTGACATCAAGTTGGTCTTTTATTCTTCAACTATTTATGTGGTTGTTGTTGATAAAATGTAGTCTATATGATTTTTACAATTTGATTTGTATCAGTGGTATGTTTACGTGGCCGCGTATACGCGTACATCTGGATATTCTGCAATAAATGAAATTAGATTTAAAATATTGTAGAAGTTTGTGGGTTGAAAAATATAAACAGACAAGCTGAATTGTAGTGTATGATGGACTTACCTTGTGTTGATGTTGCCTGTGTGCTGGGGTGGTGAGTACTGAATTATATGTGAATAAAATTCCAACAGATGCAACAGTATGCAGGTATTTATTCACTGCAAAACTACTCTACATGTTTCGGGTGTCACAGCACCCATCATCAGGAGTATTAAAAACTGTACCCGCATCCTCCGGTACAGGTCATACTACCTGTACCGGAGGCTGCGGGTACAGTTTTTAATACTCCTGATGATGGGTGCTGTGACACCCGAAACATGTAGAGTAGTTTTGCAGTGAATCAGTACCTGCATACTGTTGCATCTGTTGGATTTTTATTCACATTGAATTACGATGCACAGAACCATGAGCTTAAAATTTACTGAATTGTGTTGGATATCGGACTAAATGTGTTGTCAGGGTAAATACATCATACACTATAATTCAACTTCTCTCTTTATATTTTATCAACCCATGAACACCTACATTATTTTCAATTTAATTTTATTGATTGCATAATATCTAGATGTATATACGGCCATTTAAACATACTACTGATAATAATTATATCGTAAAAAATCACATAGCCTACATTTTATCAACAACAACCACATAAATTGAATTATTTAAATTAATTTCATAATTTTTAACAAATTTTTAATAGAATAGAAACTACGTAACTGTGGCAGTGTACACCTTTGTAACTCCCTAAGGATAATACAAATATATCGAAACAGGTAGGAGTGATTATAATATAAATACCGTTAAATTAAGAAATATATATTGTGCATTATTGGTTGCAATAATAACTATATACAAGATGCGCGGTACACACATAAAGTATGTAATTATTACTTTTTAACGGCCTAGAGAAACTTTCAAATCACATTAGAATTGGTGGAGTATACCCTGTCTTAAAAGGAACTTTGCCATAAAGTAAACTTGTCTGCATGGGAAACTTTTATAGTCCGGAGGATCTGGAGCTCCGCGCATAAAAACTTCAAGTTCCTGTATTAAACGGAACTTACTTGCAACGGTAAAAAAAATCGTTCCCTTACGGTTCCGTTGTAAACAAGTTTGACTGTATAATGAATGTTAGGATTTGTACAGATTGCATGTTTGGAGGTTATCTGATGGAGACGAGTTACAAGGATGGACACTGGTTGGAATTAGTGTATAGTGTCTGGGTTTTATATTACGACGTTGAACCTTCGTGTTATTGTGCTATAAATTTAGGTCAGTTATGTTAGATTCGTTGTATAGCTGAAAGCATACCACTTCTTCCGCAGGACGGTTTGAAGCGTGCGTTCTCAGTGTGTACACCCGCGTACAGTTTCACGAACAGTTGCACCTAATCCAACTGCGCCACTTATTTGGTAGAGACATAAAAAAAGCTTTTACGTGTGTTCAATTATTCATCAGCTACAACAAGCTCCTTTGCTGCAGAGTGCAGATTCTGACTGAAGTCCTCCCTAGATTTGTGATTGGATTATCCGCTTTAAAACTAGACAAACCTATTCCATCGGCGGGTATTTAAGAAGTACTTTTCAGAATCGTGTATAAGATAAAGCTAAACAGTTGCAGCTGTAAGTCACTTACATTTGATGGGTACAGTAAAGAAAAGTAACAATAAATTTCGTACTCTAACCTGCCATGAAGGCCCTGTGGATTACCAGAATATAGCTTTAATCTTTCTTTAACCTCGGCGCTAGATGAAGGTAGATAGTCAACGTCACGGCCCGGCCGCCTTACCACCAGGAATGACCCGGTACCCATTGTATAGCAGACCGGATTGGCCCCAGGGCCGGTATGGAAAGTGCGACAAACCTCGCCTCCATCGGGATTCGATCCCCGAACACTCCAGCCCTTAGCCAGTCGTTATGACTACACTATCCCAGCTCGTGATATTTATTGAACACCTTATCTCGTAAGTTTTTCTGCTTGTTAGGATTTTATTCACAAATATAAGAACTTCAGTGGGAATTAAGAAGGAAAAATTCTTCAGTCCCAGGATAAATTATTCAGTTTCGGATTAATGAGCCTTCCATTTTCTCTGTACGAGTGCGCATTTGCCACTGTTGCCAGTCCGCAGTCTTGAACGCGAAATTTTTAGTGTGTATTACTAAATTTTTTAGTAGACCTATGCTGCTTCTGCGTGCTATTGTGCACTTGCGACAGGAATGTGGACAAGCCATTGAAGCAGATAAACAGCGCTGCTGTGTCCACACGGCGCTATGCTGCTGTATATTGGCACTGCACGCAACAGACCGCAGATTGTAGTACTTGGTTTGCTTGATGCACCTTGGGCTCGAAGGTCAGTAGCTGTGACGTGCTGAAACGTCCTATAGGCCTCGAATTAGAGCTAAGAGTCCCTAAAGAACCATGTTAAATCCTAATGTGTTTAAGCTCTCAGATTACTACAATTACAGTCTGCAGATTTACAGCTGTCACCGTCAGCCCCATTAAGGTGTATGAGGGAATATGTGAGATAATATTTAAATGATATTATATTATTGATTTGGGGACCGCGGTAGCACAGTGATTAAGGCGCTGTGCTACAAATCGGAAGGTCCCTGGTTCGATCCCAGATGGTGTCATTGGAATTTTTCATGGACATAATCCTTCCGATCGCACTATGGACCTGGGGTCGACTCAGCCTCTAATAGAAATGAGAACCAGGAGCATTTCCTGGGAGTAAAGGCGGCCGGTGGGTAAGGCTGACATCCTTACCACCATCCTGTGACGTCATGTAATCTGGGAACCTTAAGTTCCTGGAACCCTCTGGGCCACTCCAGGCCTGTAACGTGACTGCTTTAACTTTTATGTTATTGATTTAATGTGGTACTGTATATTGTGAACAGACTGGACAAAAGAGATGCCGAAGCTCTCTCTTTATGAAGTGTTACAGAAACAAATGAGAATTTGTTAGAGTAACCTACTTCGAAGCATTTTAGGCCATTAATTGCAGCTGTAAGTCTCATGCAAATAATATGTGACCCTACCAAATAGATAATTAAAGTTTATAGTATATTCTCATGAACTCTTCCAGTTACTGAGTTTAAGCAGATTCTAAAGATTTTATGAGGAATTTGAGTGGACGTGGAAGAAAGCGATCGTGGACTGCCTGAAGGTACCACTTAGTCATTTGCCTGGAGTCCCTGAGAAAAGTCATGAAAGGCTGACTATTAGCTCTGCAGGTCGATATTTGAATTTGTACCTTTTGCATCCAACCCCTAGGTCTTTAGGATGCAGAAAATAATCATCGCCATCATCATCATCATCATCTAGCTAACATGGAGTTTGGCCACTTGTTGACCCGTTCCGGTCTCACACAGCCGGGAGTCTCTTCAGTGGTCTTCCTGGTTCCTTCTGCCTTGTCCAAGCAGACCTCAGTGCCCGTTCTGGTCTCTTCGTGACGGCCATCAGACGTTTGTCCATCTGACAGACTTGTTGAGCTGTTCAGATTTAGAAATTTCTTAAATATGCGCGTCCCAATTCTGCTTCTGTCTGTGACCTCTCGTGCTTTGGATATTTTCATCTCATTTTGAGTATTATTTAACTAGTTTTTGGCACAGAAATGTACGAAATTCGTAACATATTTCGCTTCACATCAGGGATGGCGGGAACAGGTAATTATGTAACGTGTCCATTAATTGCGACTAAGTTCGTTTCCCTCTAAAGGGTGACAGCTGTGTCTTGCTTTTGTGAAAGCATTTACTGGTGAAGTTACAGGCAAGCCCAGTTTTTGTTGTCACTTTGTTGCAATTTACGTAAGTGTCTCCCCATTTCGTGTTCAGCAATAATTATCACTGCTATAATAGTTGCCTATCTTGTCCACTATCTACTCCGGAAAGAAATTTGAATATAGGAGTAAAAAGGGTCATCGACACGCATAAATATGTATAAATACGTTCTTCAACCATAACGAAATTACACAGCGCCTTTAGAAGCGCACCAAGCTTGGGATCCCAGCAGAAATTGTAAGTACTAATATTTTTGTGGAATCATAATGCATTATAGTTTGTTTGGCATTAATCTTCCACGACGATACTACCTCTCAGTATGTGATCCTCTGATATCCGAAATACGGACTACTATATTTATTTATGTAGTTGCTTTAAACGACTCCATGCAGCATAACGGAAGAGCAGCCATGGGTGCCGCCAGATGGAACGTTCCCTAGGACAGTTTTAAGCCAACTGATTTTATTGGTGCCGATCCCAGTGGCCGCGCGATCTAAGGCGTGGGTCTGCGGCATGGACGTCTGTCTCTTGTGCGTGCAGTGTGTTGTCAGGTAGAGGTCTCTGCCTCTGGCTGATCATTCGTCCAGAGGAGTCCTACCGAGTGTAGTGTCTGAGTGTGATCGTGAGGCCTATATAATGATGATGCTCTGACCCACTAGATCCTGTTGCAACATAAAGAAACAGAGTTTATTGGTGTGTTCGATCAGTTTTGAGAATAAACCCCTACGGTTTGCTAAATGTAACGAAACCACAGCCCTTTGTAACGGCAATGCCCTATGTTATTGCGGAATAAGAATATATGTCGTGAATAGCGTCTAATTATGCGTCGGATTTTTTTAGGGATGTAATTAACTTGCATTAATATAAAATGAAATTCATTAGAGCAAGACATGACTGGACTGAAATTCTCCCACATTTTCCATTCATACTGATTTATTTTTGCTTCGGGGACACAAAACTTTATTTAGACTATTACTGGGGTAATGACAAGGTATAGAGTAAAAACTTGAGCGGCTGGTATAATAGAGGCTGTCTGTTTTATGGTGTCCCTGAACACGCCAACTATCACGGGATATTTCGCCACATATACGCTTATTGTAGAATAAACGTGCTTAGCCCGGGCACGATTAATTTGACACCTGTGTTTAACAACTGTCTGGTTAAGTATCCAAGACAGAAGTCATCAAGTGTTCCAGTAAATAAAATGTAACAAATTCAGTGTATTTAAAAAAAAAGGACTGAATTTGGAAGGACTAGCTGACAGCGGGGAGCAGTGACGTAATGTTGTTACCTTTCCTTTACTAATTTCATTTTTGTCTCTTTCACGCGAGTTCGTAAAGTTGCGAAAAACGAATATTGGTTTCGTAATATCGATCTGTCTGACCGCCTCTGTCTCCGTCTGTCCACGTGGAAGACCTCAGTTCCCACTAGACAGATTCTTATGAAATCAGATATTTGAGTATTTTTTTCGAAAAAATGTCGAGAAAGTTCAATTCTTGTTAAAATCTAGAAAAAATAACGTGCAATTCCTTGAAGACCGATGTAGCACATTTATGATGCTATCTCCCTGAGCTCTTCTCAGAATGAGAAATATTTCAGACAAAAGTTGTAACGAAAATCAAAACACACTTTTAATGTCAACAAGTTTTTTTCCCGAAAATCTTGCCTTATGACATAATGTGGAAAAAATATGGTATAGTCAGACAGGCCACAGATGACAATAGAATACGACGCGTTAGCATCGCGTGCTGGATAGTAAAATACACACACACACACACACACACAGAATATGTAATACTCACTGCTTTTCCACGACAAAAATCTTAATGTGAACGCGCCTCTGTGTTACTCTCATACTGACGCTGCCTGTATTGTCGTACTTAGATTTCTCTGAGAGCCGCATTTCAACGAACAATTTGTCGTGCGCCGGTAGTGGTAAGCCAACCACAGTGTAAGAATCCATGGTCTAAGCTAGCGGTGTGTCTCGATGTTAGAATGTCTCTAAGACGGGCAAGTCCAAGCCTGCAAGCTATGATGTTCACGTCTAGAACAGGTGTTTGAATTACACCCTGTCAGGTGAGATCAGTCGAATGGAATGATGCTTCATGACGTTTAATCCGGTGAACACGCCGTGTAGTGACAAATAATGTAAGCAATCATTATAGTGCTGTCTGCAATGTTGATATCCCATTGTGTTTTTGATCAGTTATCCTGTAAAAATACCAAGGTTGTTTCAATGGCCACGACAAATATCTACGTTAGAATACACTCATTGACGTTTCATTACAATATGTTTCGATCCAACTGAACAGGCAGTACGATCAGGGTCTCATACAAAACGCCCATACAAGGGCAACGAAAATGTAAGCAAATCGGAAGCACAAAACTGTTGTATAATGGGGAGTGGGCGGTGGTGCGGTTGGTTGAGGCACTGCCCTGCAAGCCAGGAGCCCGCGGGTAATATTTCGGATGGGGTCATTGAAGCTTTTCACTGACTTGATCATTCCGGCCGCACTATGGCCTTAGAGGCGACTCAGTCTCTAACAGAAATGAGGGCCAGGCGTCTCTCTCCTGTGGAGTAAAGGCGGCCGGTACTTAGGGCTAACAACTTTGCTACCTTCATGTGCTGATAATCTAGAAATTCTGAGAACTCCGGCCTCCTGAAGGCCTAACGACCTGTCCCAGCTCTATCAATATGTTACAGGAATACATTATTGTAATAAAACCAATCAGATGCACTAATTTCTCAAATTTATTTTTGGAACAAACTCTACTTGTTTCGGACAGTTTCTCTGTCCATCATCAGGAGTTTAGCACTGTACACACAGCAATGGTATATGTCATAGAAGTTATGCTGACTGCTATGCTGACTCGCAAGCTGTCACCAAACCTGTATGACATATAACATTGCTGTGTGTACAGTGCTATTAACTCCTGATGATGGACAGAGAAACTCTCCGAAACATGTAGAGTTTTATTCCAAAAAATGAGAAAATAATGCATTTCATTGATTTTATTGTAGGAATATATCACGATGCACGGTCCTCTGAATGTCAAATCCAAATACTATAGAAAATGAAACGTATCAGTCAAACACAAATCTATTCAAAAAAATATCGCTGTATAGAGTTACCTATTTCGATGCACACTGAATCGACATCAGGCATTCATACGAATCGAAACATGTAGTTATACAAAATGAAACTGCTTTATATACAGTCGTGTTTGACTGATGGGTTTCATTTGCATTTTGCATGTACGTTACACCGAATAGGTTGAGTCAGAATAAATTTACTGCAACAAGACATAAACTCTAATACACTAAACAATCAAACCACAGTAATTCAGCATCATGTGTACTAAAAAAAATGTTTCTTTCAGATATGTTTGAACTGCCGAAGATCAGCTTAAGTCAAAACCTGTTGTAAGAAACTGTAATTAAATGTGATAATTTGTGCCGACTAAAATGAACTTTGTTGTTGCTACTGAATTCGGTACTGCCTTAGCTACACATGTAAGAAGTGGAACAACCTGACGTCATAATTCAACAAGCACTAACACAATGTCTGGCCTTAAAACTAAGAGATAATCAACCTAATAAACATAATTAGAAAATTAATTCTCCAAACACAGCGACTTATCTTGATAGTTTCACATAAATCAGCTTGTTGTAAAATTTAATGTGATTATGGAGATAGATTTTAAATTGTATGACGACACAAAATATGAATACATCATTTGCATTGTAAATATTTCAAAACGCCGGGTTAAATTAAACGGCAAAGTTAGTACATGATATGTAGTGTAGGCCTATATTATCTTCGGTACTGATACAGTAAACAAATAGGTTATGATGGGCTGGACACGTACATGTGATGAGACTTTAAAGGGAGAAATCACAACACTAATGAGGTGACTCACTGGGAACTATTCACATAGAAACGTGTTAAGGTTTTACTTCATTTAATTCGAAATTTATCTTTCAAATTTATTGCACAGGTGGCAAGGTTCCTTAAATGGCGATCGGCTCATCACAAGGCCTGTTATATCTGTACTGAGCAGCACTGGAATGTGCCAGATACACGTCGGTGGATCCCGAATAATCCTGATTCAGGACACGAACTCTCTGTGTCTTCGAAAAAATCTCTTAGTCGTTTTATTTTTCCTGAAAAAGGAAAAGCCATTTCCAAACAAATAATTACCTTTTGTTTCCTGTTTCAAATCAACGTCAGTATTCAGGAGCCAAAACAATAACAGGTGTTTGCGATGTTTGTGTATATTTAGTTACACGTTTTGACGGTGAGCAGCTGACCGCCTAACATGATACAGAGAACGAAGCAATGATAACGTCAGAGGCAATCCTCCAATTGCAAACACGTGCCAAGCAAAGTGAAATACAGCAATACCCTAGACCAAACATCAATGACGCAGATCTACACTCCCATCTGGAAACACTAATACACTGTTTTTAATCATAAAAGTTTCGACGCTAATTTAACGTGTCTTTGTTTTACTTGGGCTTAATTTCATATTTAATTATTTCCGTCTATCGTATATATTTATGGTGTTTGTAATTTGAGAAATCATTCATACACATGGATAAGGTTTAGATAATACTAAGTATACATCTTATTGTAGCACCGTGCATTTTCGTAGAATCGCTTCAATTTATCAGCTGACGAATGCACATATAATTTCACATAAAACACTTTTAAGACACTTTAAAACACTTCAAAACACTCCGACATGTTTCGATCTTGTCAGATCATCATCAGGGAGCTTTGTTCCTTGCTAAAGTTATATTACAGTATTCCCAGTTCAATTCTTATTTGCAAACGAGGTGCTGTGGCAGCATATCATGTTGTGTGGGAATGTGTTGTGGAGCGGTGGCTAGGTGTGCGTCTTACGACCTCGTTTGCAAATAAGAATTGAATTGTGAATACCGTAAAATAACTTTAGCAAAGAACAAAGCTCCCTGATGATGATCTGACAAGATCTAAACATGTCGGAGTGTTTTAAAGTGTTTTAAAAGTGTTTTATGTGAAATTATATGTGCATTCGTCGTTTGATAAATTGAAGTGATAATACTAAGTGATTTACATATAATTTGTTGTTGCCTCTTCACCCATATGATGGCTTTATATATATTTACCGAAACATGTTGTAGTCAAACTTCATAACATATAAGAACATCAACTGTGACTAACGTCTACTAGCCTCATATCTGTATAGTTTCTTTTGACTCAGCCTGGTGTGTGTAATTTCTGACATGACAGTGCCAGTAGTCGGTAAATTGTGCCATGGCAGTCCGGTATTGCTCTACAGAAACTGTCTGGTGATTTGCTCAACAGGCGGAACACAACATGAACCGAATTTTCGTCACTCTGGTCATAGTTGCTGCCTTGGGATACGTTGTCAACAGCCGACCTTGGAATTTTCCTTTTGAACCGTCATCGTTATTGGGTACTAACAACAATAACAATGGAAACTCGACTGCCTTTGGTTTTATTCCCGCGAACTTGCTAAATCCCAGTGCTCTGTCTGGAGTCTTCCCGGTTCTCGGCGGACAGATGCAAACAACAGCACCAAGCGCTGACAGGAAGAAGAGAGATATGGGACGTTACCCTTCCAGAATCTGATTCCGAATTTCATTCCCAGCATGTTCATCTCGACATGCACAGAGCAAGACTTCACCACAACCGGGAAGCCTAGTGCAAACTGAAATACATCGTCAGAAGATATATAATTTGTTATATTTTATTTGAAGATCAATAATAATGTAATTATCTGTACAAGTTCCCTTAACTGTAACATGTATCATCTTTAACGGAGTGGTAAATATTGTTTAATTATCAGAAGTTGCTCGAGGGAAGCGTCTATGTCACTCCATGTTACACAAAATAAATTGTAATTATTGGCTCTTCAATCACCTGTGGGCCTGTTACAAACACCAGCACATAATAATGTGGCAATGTTGTAAATTAAACTGTTCACCAAAGGTGTCTGTCCTAGGCCCTTCCAGATGTTTGCCGTAGAAAATTTTTCCAGGGTTACCTAACAGTTCTCGAAGTATCTGAAACAGTATGGCGTCGAATGACATGATATTCAATGAACGATGGATTGAAATTGTGTGTAATGTAAGCGTCATAGTTTACTTTGATATTCTATACCGGTATTGGCCTGGAAAGGCTGAGAAATACCACAAAAAAACTTTTAGGATATCAGGTGTCCTGCATAGATTCCAATCGGGTATCTCCTGCACAAAAATTATGCTTTACTGTGTGGCCCTAAATTTTCAGTAGGTCAAGACCCCGTCGTCACCAATACTGTGCACATATCCACGCACACAATCGCGCGTTTACCCTACTCGACTCAAGGTAACTTCTCACGTTGTCAAGTAATGAATCGTCGGAATCCACTGAGAAAAGAAGCCAACAGTAATAACACATAATATTGACATTAAACATGATCATATTTTCCTAAAAACACATTTAATATAGACGTCACATCGAGCGTTTTCTCTTTTCCGGATGTTTTCCTAAAAACATTTTATAACATTTCTTATCTTCCCTTATGTTTTACATGCGCAGCTCGTCCTAAATTTCTTGATTTGTTTGATTAACTAGAAGAAAAGAACGAATCACAGAACGCGGCTTTATTTGGGCCTAATATCTTCCAATTTCAGGCTTAATTCTAGTCATAAGAACGTAATCCGCCAAAACACGAACTTATTTTAGCAAATCCAAAGCAGCTATATGTTTCGGCTGAATAGAGCAGCCGTCATCAGGCTGAATGTATCAGAAGATATACAAATAAAATTATACAACTGTAGCCATACATATGTTTACAAAATCCATGTCCGGGATCTCGCCCTTGCGTTGTGTAAGAATTGCTTTATGCAGCCGAAATATATAGCTGCTATGGATTTGTTATAATAATAGCTGTTTATTACATCCTTGTTATTGCGTATTATACAACGCTTAACTCCACTACTACTACTACTACTACTACTACTACTACTACTACTACTACTACTACTACTACTTCTTCTTCTACTACTACTGCTACACTTTACTTCTACTACTACTACTACTACTACTACTACTACTACAACTACTACTACTACAACTACTACTACTACTACTACTACTACTACTGGCTAGTAGCAATTATACTGCAAGTAGGATAACATGTTTTAGTTTCTTCCGCTGTAACAATGGTTTGTGTGTGTTTGGAAGAAGGTTGTCTCTAAAGAGTTGACAATTTTTTGGCTCTTTAAGTGGCGTTCTGCCTTACTCAGTAGCAGACACCAAGAAAATCCTCCCTTAGGTAATGCCATGTTACTTCCTTCCACTCGTAAATTTTCTTTCTGATGTCCGTCAATATTTATTTGTTTCCGAACTTGTGTTTTATATGAAAATTTCCATCCCACTTTTCTTACTTGGTATTTATTTTCCTTCATTAAACACCATCTCAAAATATTTTTCATACAGTGACCCTGAAGTACTAGACCACTATTACCATTACGAACACTACAAAAGAATTGCTAACCCCATGCACTCGTACATTTAACTTTATAGAACGCTTAGACAACAAAGCTGTGAAAATACAGAGTTCATTTAGAGAACCGCCTTGTTCAAACGACTTGCACTATAACTGTTTATTGCTAAAGAAACTGGAAGGAAGAGAGAAGCACAGTCTTCAGGTTCCTGGAAAAGGAGACGAAGTTTGGTATGAGGGAGAGAATACCTGTCTATATCAGAGAAAGAAAAGATAAAGTAAGAGAGGAAAATATATAAGAGAAATAAAAGAATACAGTAAAAAAGGAATACAGGATATGTAAATGGAAAGTGAGGAAGGCAGAATGGCAGGTCTATTACTGTTGTTCAGACATTAGCAGTATCAGTAACCGGTGATGTTCAAGTACTAGGAAAGCAGGTGCTCATAACCGACTTATGGCTTGTAATTTGATAGTTATAGCAACATTACACCCACAAAGTCCTCGTCATTTTTCATGACGACATTCAGGGAGAGTCCCACTAACCTTACGGCCTTCCAACGTCAGTCACATGACTGCAGCTGCTACGTAAGCAGAATACTGGCACCGCCACCTCTCTGATGGTAAAAACATTCTGATCTACGCACACACGACTTCGCGCACCTTCCATACTTGTGACGTCAGCCTAGGTTCTGTAATGTTACCTGCGCCTGAAGCTGCACACATTGTGGAATTAATACTTTGATAAACTGTCTTGTAGTCTGTGTCACCACGTAGCTTTTATGTATGTATAAACGCTTGAAGTAGTCTGTTTTCATTTTGACGATAGAGATATCTACCAAACTGTATGGCATTGTTGTCCAGAAGATCAATATTCATATTTACCGACATGCGAACAGCAAACGTAACTGGAAGTGATTTGTCATTCAATGCTGTGAGCCAAAGACTCCTGACCATGCGCTATACAACATCTTCAAGTAAAAAAATATGCACTGGCACTGTTCAGCGTACTGCGAATTTTTTGGGCTCTCTCGCCCTGGTAGTTTTCACCAATTTCCGCCGTCTAGATTCTGCGTTGTTTGCTATCATGGTTTTTCCAATAAAAGAAGGAAAGAGGATGAAAGAATAGAAACTACAGAAGATGACATCACAATTTCCTCGTCCTATATGTCACAGAGAAATGTTCACAACACAAGAAATACAGCCTGGCTGGTTGCATACAACAAAGGGAAACGTAATGCCATTGTAGCCAACAGCTTTACCTCAAAACAAAAGAGGTCATTTCTGTAAATCGAGTTCGGGCTTCTTTCAGCAGGATCTCATACATTTATCTTCAAAGCTCCTATGATAAGAAACTTTTCCGTGAATTTTTAAAAACATGGACGTTCATAGTATGCTGGTTCTTTTCAACTTCTCATACTTAAATATGCGAAAATACATGTTGGTTTACAAAGGGGAAATTTCGTTTTTAGGTGTTTTTAAAAACAAAGCCCAAAAGAAATTGTTAAATTAATGACACTTAAATTAAGAACTTATACGGATGAAACTCTGTGAACGGATATTCAGTACCTCTTGCAGAGTCATGTTTTGTTTGGTTCAGTGTTTCACATACTCGAAAGAGGAAGGTGAAATGTGCTGTTAATTTATTACGCATTAGGGAAAAGAGAGAGAGTCACAAAAATCTTTCATATTAAGCTTCGATGAAGAGGATTCTTTTGAAGACTTTCGTATAAATGGCAGAGTAATATTAAAATGGATATTAAAGGACTAGACAATAGGTTTTGGACTGTATTTATCAGTTTTACAGTATATTACAAGGTGGTTCAAATATGACCGGGACTAATTTGTGTGTAAACGTATGATGTCAGTCCCGGTCATATTTGAACCACCTTGTATATACGGTCAGTACACAAGAAAATCAATATAGTGATATAATGTATGCAAAATGTTACACTGTGGCTACATACTGCGACCTTAAACGGTCATCATCAGGCCAATAAAGAACATTTTGTTTAAGATACAGAAAGTTATTACTCAATGGGATCCCATTTCGTTTACAGTGGAATATAAAATAATGTATAAAAACTCCTATTTACAATTAAAACAATTAAAATTAAGCAATAAACAAATTAGATGAGAAACTTCTAATGCTATGTTGTTGTGGGCCTCGTTCTGGTTTCTAAAACAATTTATTTATCAGGTTTGATGTAGGGATGAAAAGTAAGGTTTTGTTTAGCGCTGTACTAAATCTTTGGTTTCCACAAAGTTGGAAGATAACTTGATTAACTTAGCAGCTATTAACTTCTCAAGCGGGTCTATCCTCGTGCAATTATTTGGTTAGTTAGCAAAGAGATAGTATAGTGGACTTGTTAGCTTTACAGTTAGTGGTTCATTTTAAGGTGCTTTACTTTATGATCTAAATAAGCTTACACGTACATATTTTGATCATCCTCATGGATTTTCTGCAATATTTTATCTTACAGCGCTTCCATTGTATTAATAATAGACCTACAAAGTTTTCGCTTCATTCATCGTAATTCAGCTTAAGGGCGGCATTACGTAAAGTACTAAATGTATTTTGATGCATGTCAAGCTAAGTATGCTTCTTTATAACAGAAGACGACACGCATGAAAGAGGAAATTATGTACGAAACACACAAATTATTTTGGGTGCAATATTTTCGTAAGTGTCCCTAGGTCTTATACAGTAACTCTTATTTTCATAACAGAATACGAAATTGTGCCCCACTGAAAGCGTTTTAATGCTCTTAGAATTCTTTTACTACTTTTGCCAACCAATCTACAAAAATAAATTTCGGGCTATGTCTATGTCCGTGTCTGTGTCTGTGTATGTGTGTATGTATATATGTCTGTCTATCCGTCTGTTTGCAGGTAATGTTCAAGCACTATAAACATACCAATGTAACTTAACGCAAGACATGTTGGTTCATAAAAGTAAAATTAAATTATAGCAACTTCGCACGTATCACAGTGGATAGCCACTGATCTACTGTACTAGAGTAAGCGTTCGTCTCGTGTTAAGCGTGAAGTGAGACTGTCTCCATCCGTTTGCAATTTTCGTCTCCGAAATTGCTGAAAACTTTGTCATTGAAACGTGTCGTAATTAGTAAGCATCAAATTTCGATACGAATTTGGATTGGTATTGACTAATTCATTGTAAACTTTCTTAATGTGCTTATTGAGTCAAAATTCGCACTTTTGCTAAAGAATTATTTTCCTACAAAATGCGACACTAAACATTGTGTCAAACTGTGAACTATAACTGATATTGGTCCCTGTTTGACGGTACTTACTTACTTACTTACTTACTTACTTACTTACTTACTTACTCCATGGTGCAGAGTCCTTCTTGAGAAGCTAACTGGTCTGCAGCTAGTCAAAAAACTCCCCGCATTTCACGGAACCCGAA
>Ga0123357_10005795_pt1 | contig 14880 bp, 9 predicted proteins | sample TergutEmb28metaG_FD_89873 | JGI IMG/M metagenome (GOLD analysis project Ga0123357, IMG submission 89873) | Embiratermes neotenicus P4 segment gut microbial communities from Petit-Saut dam, French Guiana - Emb289 P4 | ecosystem: Host-associated > Arthropoda: Insects > Digestive system > Gut ...
GCTGCGGGTACAGTTTTTAATACTCCTGATGATGGATGCTGTGACACCCGAAACATGTAGAGTAGTTTTGCAGTGAATAAATATCTGCATACTGTTGCATCTGTTGGATTTTTATTCACATCTAATAACTGGTCTTGCAAAGACAGCACCAAATTGAGTAACAATACTAACGTACCAAGCTTCTCACATGGTGATTTGTAATGAACAGGCCTGGTAAACCATAGCAGTAATGAGTTAAAATTAACAAGACCAAGCCAATAAATTCAACATACGACTGACGTGTAAAGTTAGATCTAAAATGGTCAGTGTGCGTGGGTGCTGTTATTACACAAGGGCAGGCATTACAAAAATATGTGAGATCTGTTCTCATGCAGTGTTGCTGAAGATTCCACCCTTCGTGGATATGATGTTGTGCCATTCAGTCAATAACGCCCAACATTTTAAAGTATTGTAGTGCTCTCACCTTCAAGGAAATGCAGGCACACTTCAATAAATCTATGAATTACTTCTACAAAAGGGGTAAGAACTTTTATGAATGACCACACTACAATAATCATAAACCCAAAGTGAGAACTAAGTCTGTTATAAAACTACACAAGACTTGTGCACAATATGACACTTACAGTTCCACTAATATCTTCTTGTGACCTTCTGACTGCAACTTCCATACCTGCACAATCAAAGAAATCAAAGAAAATTAAATTAAATATTTTATTCATGACCCCAACAAACAAAAGTCAAATTAATTCAATAAAAATGCACATAATAAATAGTGTTAAAATAACAAATAAAATTCAATCCTTCACTGTCAAAGCAACAATAATGTTTATCTGTCAGTCAGTAAACAGCCATCAAATATAACTTATAATATGTCTATTTGTATACTTCACACCATATGTTTTATCTCTTACATCATCTTCAGGAGCATGACACTTATTACACTACCCAGTGAGGTTTTTGCATTGTAATTATGGTGATTTTAAAGACTTGAAACTAAAATGCACAACGGTCAAACTATCTTATTTCCACGGTCTGGTAATATACTTTTGTCAAAATAATTCTATACATTCGCTGTTACTGTCCTCTTTGTGTCATCAACATTAAGTGTCCATATCTACCATCTGGACAGTAGCCCAAGGATTCCACTGGAGTTACGATTGCCATAAAGAAGAATCCAAGAGCTACAAAATGCAGCAACAATCACACAATCAGCCTTATCGCACATACAGCAAAGACAGTAGTGACGATACTCAGAAGACGGACTGAGGGGGAAAATGAGGATGTACTTAGAGAAGATCAGTTGAGATTTAGAAGGGGAAAAGGAACTAGGAATGCAAATGGAATGCTGAGAATAATATCAGAATGAACTTTGTACATATACAAGGAATTATGTGCTTGCTGCATAGACTGGCAGAAAACATCTGACCATGTGAACTGCACCAAATTAATGAAGATCCTAAAGGTAAATGGTATCAGCTGGTGCAAAAGAAGACTGATCAGCAAACTGTAAATGGATCAGTATGTGATTAATCCTGATGTAAGTGGGCTGTATTTAGTTCAAATCTCTGGATTGTGGGGTTCAGCATTACTACAACACAATCACTGCCTATCCTGCTATACATCACTACCCACTGCTGCTGCACAAAGAAACAAGAGTTACATATAGCTTACATACATTGCTCAGGCAAGATACGAACAGGAAGTGATAAACATATCAACAAAATAGGAAGAAAAAGAAAGTGCCTCCCTCCTGTGCACCACAGTCTTGCCAACAAGGAAATGAAAGCTGAAACAGTGTGTTAAACTAAAACTGGACTAGGGGGAGACCAGAAGAGTAAAGACTGGAAGAAGAGTTAGACAAGGATGCTGTTTGTGTACAGCAAATACCCTACCCAGGAAGCTCTTGAAGGCTTTTGAGACTTCAGAATTGGAGGACAAGTAATTCGCACTGCAGATGACCTTGTGCTACTGGCTAAGGAAGAAGCAGTGCTATCCCAAATACAGATTATGATAGATAAAAACAATTGGAGTATGTGGATTACTTCAACTATTTGGGAAGCATGTTGACAGATGATGCAAAGGGTGCACAAGGGAATTTAAATCCAAGATTGCCATGGCAAAAGCAGCAAATTGGACTCAAATTTAAGGAAGAAACTAGTAATGTGCTACATATGGAGTACAGCTTTGTAAGGTACTGAAACTTGGACACTTTGGAAAGTACATCAGAATTACCTGTAGAGCTTTGAAATGTGGTGCCGGAGAAGAATGGAAATCAATTGGACCACCTGTATGAGAACTGGAGAAATGTTACAAATAGTCAAGGAGGAGGGCAACATCCTACAAACAATAAAAAGGAGGAAGGCTAATGGGATTGGTCACATGTTGCATAGGAACTGCCTTCTAAAACAAGTTAACAAAGGAAAGAGGGGAGGATGGAAGTTATGGGTAGCAGAGGAAGAAGACATAAGCAGCTACTGGATGACCTTAAGGAAAAGAGTGGATACTTTAAATTGAGAGAGGAAGCACAAGATTGCACTCTGTGAAACACTCGCTTTGGAAGAGGCTATGAACCTGTCATAAGAGAGAATACAGAATGAATGAATCTACCATCAATGTGATACTACTTTTTGCATACAATAATTTTAACATAACATATGGCACAAGCTTATTTTCTTTTACGTCCACATTTTCTTTTGTCATTTACCATTAGGCCCATTTTCCACATGTGCTGAACAGTTTTTTTTGGCACTTGGTGTTTGCGTTGCATTTTGCTGCCTAACTGGTTCTTTCTCTGAACAGCATATTTGTAGCAAATTTTGACATAAAAACCTCAATGGATATTGTAACAAGTGTTATGCCCCTGAAGATAATCTTAGACATAAAGCATATCAGGACAAATTAATGTATTTATTGGTTGTGTTGACATCTAGAATGACTAAAGCCATATCACATTTCCCCACTGTGCCTGCAATGGCAAGTTACAGGCTGACCTTTACCTTTATATGCTTCAACAAAGAACATATTCTATGTTACACTGTACATCACATTCAAAAACAACAATTTTCATCACACACAGCTTATTAGACTGAAATGATAAACTTCTATCAATGTGTCTTTATCAATGGTACCCCATTGTGATATATGAAAAGCAGAAAGGAAGCACAGACAATCACAACTAAATGTATTTAATTTAGTTGTAAATCATGGTCTGTATTTCTTTTATGCTGTTTATCAAGTTGTGTGTCTGAACAAGCCTGTAGTGGATATTATGTAAAGGACTGAGCAATGATGAGACTAGTGGAAAATGAGTCAAACAGGCAGTAAGCTAGCCACTTATGTGCATTCTCAACCTGGTGGGATGCTGTGTATTATTCAAGGTCTATTACAATGCCTCTGTCTTATCCATGTTATCAATTATGGAAGAACACTACTATACACAGACAAGTAGAACGAAGTGATGTAACAGCCAAAATAATACAAGTATATGAATACCACTGGACGCTGCAGGCTTGGGGCACGACCATATCCACGCAAATTAACTTATCACCTGTTGCAATGTAAGACCATACAGAAATGAAGGGAACACATATACAAGAAGCAAGTCTTTAACTGGGTTGTGAAGAATGAAGTGTCATCCACCAAACAACCAAAGAAACAACTTTGGATTCAAATGTTTATGTGCAATACACAGTTCTGTTAATCCCTCTTTCAGAAACCTTCAGCATGTATACAATGTGACATACGTAGTAAACACTAAAAATGAAATCAGTATTATGTATTCTGACTATTTGTGAATTTTCCAGTCACAAAATACTAGAATTCTTCTGCGATATAAGGTTCTCATGGGAGTCTTAAAAACAGACTCAGTCTTCTGCAATGTTACACCATGTCCATTAGTACACAGTTACCACATATCAGAGCACACTGATCCATATCCTGGGAGTAGCAGTCTTGGACCCAGAAGAATTGGATCATCATTGGAATTCTTAGTGGAATGAGAAGCATAAACACACACTCCTTCACTGCTGATTTTTTCATGACAGATTAGCAACAAGTAAATAGCCACCGACCATAACTGCAGACAGACATTTGTATATTCCATATGAATGTAACCTGAAACTGGCCTTGACACTAAACAGTCACAAATATGCGACAAACAGGGCTGATTTTCATTTCAAGTCTTACTAATCTGAACTGCTATTGGAATACATACATGAAAAATTGTCTTCATACAACATCTGATCAAGGTAAGTTCTCAGATCTTCTGTGTTAGAATCAACACATTTTTCAATTCCATCTTCCAAGTATGCACGCGCCTTTTTTCTGTTACCTTGTCCATCACATGCTTTGGCAGCTCGGTAGTATGCCTACAAGCAAGAATGAGCCACCAAATTGCATGATTAGTGAACCCTGGACACCCAAAATGAGCACTAAAAGTACATTTACATTCACTGATATACCACTGTATTGTTGAATAGGCACTGTTCAGTGCTTAATACAACCACTATACATGTTGTAGTTTTTTAACAGTACACCAACAAGTTTCAAATGATTTGGTCCATGATAAGGGGCTTCCAGAGGTTTCTGAAAAGGGACTTCCATAGGTCTCTGAGTTTTATTTTACAGCAGTTCCAATGACATATGATAACTTACATTAAGTTCTGTCAAAGTGTTTTAGTGCTACTCATGGTACGTATCAGGATATCTTGTATCTGCATTGTTAAACCCTGTTGGCGCATACTGGTTATAATTACGGTGCTATCATGCTTATACTTGGGAATCACATTCCATATGGTTTGGGTAACTGTCCTTTTAATGTATCCAGTCAGTTACTGTATTCTCCAAAATGTGTTGGATTTTTTATTTATGTACCCTGAAACAGCCCTTTATTCAAACAGTTTTTGTTTTTAAACTTCCTATTTTTAGTGTATATGTGCCTCTATTTCACTATGCCAGTTGTCTTACTGGTATAAGCACACACCCCATTATTATATGATATTGTAATACAATATGCATTGCACTACATCCATATCTGCTTCTAGTACTGTGTACCTCTTGCTGGCTACGATACCTACTGATGCAGACCATGACCTTCACTAAAATACTTCAAAGTAACAGAAAATAAGGGCCAATTATCATATGCCACACACAAAGCTGTAAAAAACCCTAACAGAAAACTAGGCAAGTCCCTTATGATAAACTAAACAGTTTGAAACATGTCAGGCATATTGTATCAAACTACAACAAATCTGGAGAGTGAACAGCCTCCCCCCACCTTTTTAAAGTCATCATAATGTGGTATACCATATTTCAGTTGACACATTTGTTGCCTGTATGGTGAGTTAAGTTAAGTCAAAAACACAACTATACATATATGGCTAAACGATGGTGTTTATTAGTAATGGACAAACTACATGTTTCAGCCTATGGCAGCCATCTTAAGGTTTGACAACTTTCTTGCTAAAAGAGTTCTATATAATATGTCTAAAATATTATATAAAACTCTTTTAGCAAGAAAGCTGTTGAACCTGAAGATGGCTGCTATAGGCCAAATCATGTATTTTGTCCACTGCTAATAAACACCAATGTTTAGCCATATATGTACAGTTGTGTTTTTGACTGAACTTACCTCACCATACAGTTTAAACACACAACGGGGATGAGACACCCCAGAAACATTTGTTGCCATCAACCACAACAAATTTTATTAATCCTGTCAATGCATGCTACATGTTTCAGTTATACTGAATTTATAAATGTCAGGCAATAAAGTCCATAAGTTAAAATAAGGATTTTATCAGCTTTTAGACAAAACAGGAGACATACAATACAGAGAATCCACAAATGAGAAATATAAAAGATGTTCACATTTTAATTGCTACATATAGACTATCATGACTTATACAATTTGTGAGATCTCACAAATTTATAATATACATGCATTTTGAGTTTTAAAATCATGTACTTAATGCCAGAGGATGGTCAGTACTACTGCAACATGTAGCTTGTATTGACAAGACTAATAAAACTGGTTGTGGTTGATGGCAGCATGTATGTAAAGTTGAACAGTATCTGTTTAATAATAATAAAGACCTGGAGAAGATAGAGTGAAAAATGAGAAAGCTTGTAACTATACAAGGAACCCACCACCTGAAAGCAGACATTAATAGACTCTATATCGAAAGACACGATGATGGATGTGGATTAGTCAAACTTGAGTCCACATATAATGCTGCTATTGTTGGTCTCTGCAAGTACTTCAAGCAATATAAATATAGGCTTACCAGATTAATGAAAGAATATGTCAGGAAAACCAAATACACTCTACAAAAAGAAGCTCATCTAATAAAGCAAAAATATATATAACATAAGAAACTGCTGCCCAAAACATCAAGAATCAACTAAGTCCAGCACTGAAAATGAAAGGCAGAAGAACACAAGAGGAAAGCAATGCATGGACAATTCTAATGGGACCTTGAACGACAATCAATAGACAAACAAAATCCCTGGTGTGATTATCTAGCTCAGGACTACAGGGAGAAATGGAGAGTTTAATAATAGCAGCCCTAGTTCAAGCACTCAATACACATTACCATTAGAGTAAAATCATGAAGCAACCAAATGAGTATATATGCAGGATGTGCTATAAAGCAAAAGAACACACAAAACATATTGTTGCGTGATGCACAACACCTTGCACCATCTGAATACACTAACAGACACAATAAGGTGTGTTGTTACATCAACTGGACAATATGTAAGCATATGGCGTTACAATACTGACAAGTACTTTGTACACATAACTGAAAGTGTCATAAACATCAATGATACCACTATTATGAAGGAAATAGCCGGTTATCACAGACTGTACAATACCAGCAAACCAACCTGATACAATACTGCATAATAAAAAGTGAAGACTTGCCTACTGATGGATATAGCCATACCAGATGATTAAAACACTAACAAAAAAGAAACTGAAACACTAAGCAAATACAAAGACAGAGATCAAGGTCAGGAGGATGTGGAAAGTGAGGGCAAAAAATATGCCAGTTATAACTGTAGCACAAGGAACAATTAAGAAGAGATTAGATCAGAACCTACAGTTGCTCTCACATCACCTATCAGTCACAGAGCTACAGAAGATCACACTACTGAGCACAGAACACATAATTCGTGAAGTCCTGGGGTAAATCGCTTTGATCTCTTGTTCAGATCTGGACTTACCAGAAGACCATCACCTAATAACTAACAGGTGAGAATAAATTTAAAATTAACATTAACAACAACAATATCTTTCACTTCGGGCATTAACCCTCCATTTTCAAAGCAAGATCTTGTTGTGTTATGCTGCTCCACCTTTTATGTCATAATACTTCATTGGAAGAAACAGCAGCATTCTAGGAAAGGTGAAATTGTTTGTCATGTTTCTGGCTTCACTGGACAGGTAGAGATTATAAATACATTATTTACAATTAGCATGCACTGATCTGACAGCTACCTGCAAACACTGCCATGTATACAAAACATAATGAAGGTGAAGATTTAGACGTTACTTCACCCTCGTTAAAAGATGATGCTGATGATGATGATGATGATACAGAAGCAAATGACAGTCATTCAAGGAGCAACAAAAGCATCAGTGATTTGGAAGTGATATCAACGATGACAATGACATGGACGACGTCAACAACAACAACAAACATACTGATCCACCTCTTGACCATGTACTAGTCCAAATTTTAGAAACCTCGAACAGATAAGTAGGCCTAAATTAGACAATCCCTTTGAAAAATTTGATTTACAGGGCTGCCATTAATAAAACAACAGTAAATGATTTATTAAAATCATTTGAACAGTTTTTCATGGATGCAATTTCCCACCCAACTGTAACAAAGATCATCAGACATGCCACACAGCAACATGTAAACAGAATTACGTTCCCAGGTCCCCAAGATTTGGAAGGGAAGAATACATCTTCTCAAAGAAAATGTTACTGCAGCAATTCTGTTGGAGTCAATTACCTGGAAACCAGAACTTTTCAGCTCAGCTACATAAAGAAAGCTACACAAAGAAATTCGTACTAGGTATAATCAACTAATTCCAAGATCACAGGAACTTCTCCACAACTTTTCCTTTCTAATCAATGCTGTCTTCTTCCTGAGGACTTTATATGATGAGCACAGCAACAGCACCACTGTTCAAAGCATTTCATTACGTGCACTGTTTGAAATGGAGCAACCATGTCATCCCACAGTTTTCTGTGAATCATGGAAATATCATTAAATTTCCTTCCCTTTAATGTCACTCTGAGTTGTGGGAAAAGAAAGAAATCACACAGAGCTGAATCTGCTAAGTACAGAGGGTATGGAATGGTGGTCATTACGTTTGAAGGTAGAAATTCATGGACAAAGCAGAGTGAGCAGAAGTGGTGCTACACTGGAGAAACAAAATCCTGAATTCCACTCTGTAGGCCTTTCAGCCGAACATTTTCCCACAGATACCAAAGGTGTCAATGTATTAATGTTGGTATACACTTTGTCCTTGAACAAATTCATAATACACAATTCTGTGGAAGCAAAACAACAGCAGCAGCAGCGGCATCAGAGGTGATAAAAATGATGGGCTTGCTCTTCACATTCGTGCAAACTTGTCTTGCCTACTTCAGCCATGGAGATGAGTGTCTGTTACACTCTTGACATCTGTTACTTGGTTTCTGTGCCATACTCCTGAACACTTGTCTCATCACCTATGATCATCTTCAAATGTTATGGACCTCTTTAAAGACTCTATTGACAGCCCTGGCATATGCTGACATGATTCTCCTTCTGCTCTTCACTTGGCAGGTGGAGCAAAATTGGTTGCCAATCTGACATGTGTTCAGATTGTCATTTGAAATGTTCCAAGTGAAATTCCAAACATGTAAGGAACTTCACAGACAGTGATTCTTCTGTTTTCAAGAAAAAGTTCCTTCCCTCAATTCAGATTTTCATCTGTTTTGCCCATCAATGAAGCACATGACATCTTAGGCTATTTCTGAACTTGGAAACTCCACCCAAAATTTTGATTTGCTCTCCAAAAGGTACTTTCAACATATCATACGTTTCCATAGCATCTGTCTCAATTTTAAGCAGGAAATGACTGGGCAGATTTACCTACTTCTGATGGTAGTTCATGCTAGTAGTAGTGAGTGGCATCATCTGGAGTTCCACTAGAAACTTTTTAATCACACAATGCACTTCAAACATCTGACTCCTCCAGCTTGTTCCAAACAACAAACCAGTACTCCTATAATTCTTCCATTTTGTGACAGAATAATGTTCCTCCATCCACAAAGTTAAGTACAATGTGCCTTTAAGTATACATACATACACCTTTGTAACATATTCACACCAGTCTCAAATGTGGTTCTGGATGAAAGCCCACTGGTGTGAAAAAGAAGACAATATTATACAATTCATTTGCATCAGGACAGCAGCTTTCCTAGTAAAGACACATAGCTGTTCTATCCAAATCTGCAACTGCATACATTTGAAATATGCTAATACACAGGATCTATCTTTATCATCTCAAGTGAGGCAAATTTGTTGCATGAAAAACCAGCATCAGCTGGGACACCCCATATTGGCTGCACTGCTTAGGATAGCAATAAAAGAGAGACTGTATTACAGTAACAAACAGAGCTAAATAAGAGTGAAAATTTAGGGTATGCTGATAAAGTGGTCCTGACCCAAAGTGAAGAACTACATGATAAAGACTACACAATATATACAGTAACTTTCACTCTAGTCTGGAACTGGCCCTATCAGTCAAAGGTGGACAAACAAACACTTGCGAAGCAGTAAACAAATGATTCTCAGATCAATGAAAAAAAAAAAAGTTGGCCATACATATGAGAGATCAATGTTATTCCTGAAATCAAAAGATAAGTATTATGGTACAGTTTTCAGCATTTCTCTAACAGGAAAGGAGGAAGTAAAGGTTCTCAAAAAGAAGGAAGCAAATATCATGTTTACCCATTTACCCTAATACAAGATATCCCCTGTTCACAGTCTTTTCATGCAATTACCTACACAGAACGTTAATCTTTTTGCATGATTATATGGCAATGCCCTACTATTTCAGATGACAAATTAAGACGAAATTCCTCTTATTTTTGAGTAAATATGATAATCCAGAGAATGTTGATGATTATAACAAAGAAAATGGTGGCAATAGTAAATAAAATGTGACCAAATATTGACAGCCACAATGTCTCCACTTTCCATGAGAAATACACATTCATCACTGGTTTTCATGTACTTGACTGCGATGCCGGCCAAAGTTTTGTGCAATGATGGTACAAAAGGTTAAAATTTATTTTGTTTCTCAATTTAATCAGAAATTTCATTACAGTCAGAAATCCTCCCTCATCATAAAACCTGAACTCAGTTCTACATAGTACACCTTGCTTGAAGTCATGCAGGTTCATTACCAACTTCTACATATTATGCTGCTTTCACAAAAATTTGAGTATCAGAAACCCCTTCTAACAAAATGTTACCTCACCTGGCACAAATTTGCAATACTGTATTCATACTTTCTGTACCACAAGACACAGCCATCAGTTCCTGCATCTATGAGAAACCTGTTTTTGAACACTCTTTATGTGAAGCTGGAAGAGGTTAATATATTTCACTTCACACACTACAGATACTGTCATCTATCTGGGTAACACGATAACAAATGATGCAAGATGTATGCATGACATTAAATCCTGGATTGACACAAAAGATCAGCATTCAACAAGAAGGATCTTTTCACCATCAAACAGAAATTAAATTTAAGGAAGAAACTAGTAAATTGTTACATCTGGAGCATAGTTTGCATGGTGCTGGAAACTTGGACACTTCAGAAAATACACCAGAAATACCTGGGAAGTACTGAAATGTGGTGCTGAAGGAAGATGGAGAAAATCAGTGGGACCAATTGTGTGAAATATGATATATTACATAGAGTCAAGGAGGAAAGCAATATCCTACAAACAATAAAAAGGAGAAGGCTAACTGGATTGGTCACATCTTGCATAGAAACTGCCTTCCAAATGTTAATGAATGAAAGACAGAATGAAGGATAGAAGTTACTGGAAGATGAGGAGGAAGAAAAAGCAGCTACTGGATGACCTTAAGGAAACTGAGGATACTAGAAATTGAAAGTGGAAGCACTAGATCACACACTGTCGAGAACTAGAGGGTATGGACCTGCCATAACACAAACTAGACAATGAATGAGACTACAGACATATCTCTCTTCTGATGACATCCATAGCACTTCAGTGAACATGCCTCACAGCACTGTATGCATCTTCTCACTGGCTGCCAATTATGCCACACATACAAAACATATGATTTAGTACAGGCTGCATGGACATGACTCCATCTTTGACCCTTATCTGGATCAGTGGTACATTTCTTTCATTTCATATTAACCACATACAGCAACTGCACGACTCTTCATAATTCCGCTCCCACCTTCAGTAGTTACCAGTGTTATGCAACTCCTGACTACCTTGTATGTTATACAGCGCGTTCAGAAAGTCACTGTGCACTTAGGCTATGGTAGAGTCCAGTTGAACTGTGATGGCACACGGTGATGCACGGGAGGGGAAGTGAAGGGAAAACAGGTGGAGTGGGTAGCTAGTCAAACGCAGTCTATGTAGATTTGGTTGTCAGTATTGAAGTTGCTACTGAAGTGTTCTGTTGTTCTGTGACATTTCACTGTATTCAGTTGTTAAACAGTGGGTGAAGTACAATACCGACAAAGTTTTTAACTCTTTAATTCAGTGTTTACTCACTACAGTTCTTTCAAATGAGGAACGTGTTTTTGTTGTTGAATATGTCTTTCGAGAAGGCATTAGATACGCCGACTTAAGGCAGGAGCAATTTGCTGGAAAATTCCCAGAAACACCTGTACCTCATCGTAATGCAGTTCGTAGACTTATTGAGAAATTTCGTGAAACAGACTCAGTGTTAGACGCTGAACAAAGTAGGAGACTATCTAAACTTAACGGTGAGAAGTTGATGGACATTTCGGACTCCATGCTGTGGAGTCCATCAAAATCATTGCACAAGTTGGCACAAGAAGAAGATATCAGGCTTACAACAGCGCATAAAACGGTCCGAGAAAAAATGAAACTCTTCCCATACAAAGTAACAGCGGTGCAAGAATTGAAAACAGCGGCTCATGAAAAACGAATCCGTTACTCTGAATGGTTAACAAATTTTAATCAAATGAAAACTGTTGATATTCTTGATGTCACCTTCTTTACAGATGAGGACTGGTTCCACCTCTCAGGTTATGTTAACACACAAAACACACGACTGTGGTTGTCAGAGAATCCTCATGCTCTGCATGAAAAACCATTGCATGACCAGAAACTTGGAGTGTGGGTTGCGATATCCAGACGGCGCATTGTTGGCTCTTTATTCTTTAAAGAAACAGTGAACAGTAAACATTATTGTTCAATGCCCCATGATTTCATCGGCCTACTTGAGGAAGACGAAATCACCTACTCCTGGTTTCAACAAGATGGTGCTACTGTGCACACAGCTAACAACTCCATGAAAATTCTGAATGAGATTTTCGGAGAACACGTCATCTCTAGAAACTTATGGCCCCCTCGTGCACCAGATCTTACTCCACCAGGCTTTTATGTGTGGGGAGCAGCAAAATCTGCAGTGTATTGTGATTGCCCATGCAAGCTTAATGAATTAAAAACTGCAATAACTACATATATAAGAAACATCACACAAGCAGATATGCAGAAAGTGTTTGCAAATAAAATTAAAACGGTTCAGGCCTGTATAGACACTCGTGGACATCACTTCCAACACCTTTCATAAGTACACAGTGACTTTCCGTACTTGCCCTCCCATGCATCACCGTGTGGCATCACATGTCAACCAGACTCTACCGTAGCCTAAATGCACAGTGACTTTCCGAACGCACTGTATATTCTGTGTTAATGATCTCTTCACTGCTCCTTGGGCACAAAGACTGCCCACAAATTGTTCTTGAGAGAACTCAACTGAAGCAAGCCCCTATTTTACACGTTAATGTCAACGACCAGAAATCACACACATATTTAACCTTTTGGCGCTGGAATTATTTTCTTAAATTTTAGCACATCCTGTATATAAAATATGAATAAAACAGGAACCAAATATGTTAGAATTATGAAACAAACTGCATTTTGAAGAGAAAAAAAAAACAGAGAGTATATACCATGTTTAAAATATTCAGTACCTGTATTTGTTGAATAAATATAAAAAATGCAATGTTTAGAGGTTAGCGGTGCGGTACGACCACTATAGGGGTCGTAAGGCATCAAAGGGTTAAGGACTTCAACCCTTTGACTCTGTGGATAAAACTCGTAGCCAGAGGCCGTTATTGGCATAATGGTCATATAAAGTTTTGTGACCAGCAGTCAAGTGGTTCTACTTTCACTCTCTGTAGAAAGGAAAGCACACAGCTGAAATATTTTATGCCGATTTTAATGTGTTTTTTGCATGGCTAATGTCATCCATTGTAGCCCATTTGGCAATATACACTACAACACCACCAAACAGAAAAAAAGCACACAGATAAATGATTACAACCACTACATTATATAGCAGCACAACTCTATACTTGCAAATGCATGGAAATATTAGTAACAAATATTAAGCACCTAAGGAACAGATGTCACAGCTTCCCTCATCACAGAATAGGCTCACAATATATCTACAGAGAAAAATAAAAGTACTGTTTCCTTCACCATCACAACACAATAAAGTAAAAAATTAAAAATCCATATTAGTTAATCTTATGTTTATTGGACCGTGCATCATCTTGATAGTTGAGTAAAAAGAGACCAACTCGATGCAACTTATTTTATTATTACTTTATTCAGTGCTCAACATGTTTCGGATGTTAATACCCATGAAGTAACTCAACGAATTAGTCGCAAGCTCCTGAGGATGGATGCATTAACACCCGAAACATGTTGAGCACTGAATAAAGTAATAATAAAATAAGCGGCATCAAGTTGGTCTCTTTTTACTCAACCATATTAGTTAATTTTTACTTTTTCCCTACTGTGATGGTGAAGGAAATGTACATGTAGTATGTTCATCAATAGTAAGATGGTGTCACTGCCAATGAGAAAGGAGATGAGTGCCACTTAATTCTTTCAATTTCATTGCACTTTACTTTAGATGTGTTATAAAAAGTAATGTGAGAGCTTGAAGATACCATTTACTGAACATGGCTTAAGTTTTATGGTCAAAATCAACACAGCTGTTCCGATACATTCTTACAGTTTATCACACTGATCTCACCTTTACTGAACAGTGGACATTAATTGCTTTGACGGCGTGGCATTCTGCACTCTTATAATCATGTATTGCTAGACAAGCTTGTGCCATGTTGTTATTTAGATGTGCATTGTTTGGATCCAGCTCCAAACCTGAAATAAATTTTCTTTACTTTAATACTGCCCTCCATTCAAACTGTTCTGCATGCAAAGCTGATACTAAATATAGAGATACATGCCTACACACGTTTCCCTCCCGTAACTATTTCTGCTGAATGTGACTCCAGGCTCCATGCCTCAGGAAACAAAATATCTTTCTATACATTTGCATCTCATATTAACTATTGGTGGCAAAGTGTCTGACATTTTACAAATGGAGCACACACATTTACAGAACAGGAAATAAATTATCGTTTCCAGAATTGTTTAACCTTTTGGCGCTGGAATTATTTTTTTAAATTTTAGCACACCCTGTATATAAAATGTGAATAAAACAGGAACCAAATATGTTAGAATTATGAAACAAACTGCATTTTGAAGAGAAAAAA
>Ga0123357_10005797_pt1 | contig 14877 bp, 15 predicted proteins | sample TergutEmb28metaG_FD_89873 | JGI IMG/M metagenome (GOLD analysis project Ga0123357, IMG submission 89873) | Embiratermes neotenicus P4 segment gut microbial communities from Petit-Saut dam, French Guiana - Emb289 P4 | ecosystem: Host-associated > Arthropoda: Insects > Digestive system > Gut ...
CGAGCCAGATCATTTACAACCAGGCGATAATTGACGGCATTGTCAGGTCCTGCGAGTGCGGCCATGAAGTGGAGGTCAAGATATAGTAGGCGCCTGCTGCCCGGGAGCAACAGCGGCTGCTTGTACTCCTAACGGAAAAGAATTTTCCTGATCATGTCTTCTGAAAGGCAGTACTCGTCCGCCAGACGTGCGACAGGAATTTTTTGCATATATTTTTCCCTGATTTCTTCGTTGCGCTGCCTGTAATAGGAACGCGCGCCGGACTTTTCACCCCATTTTATATGTTCCCTGGTTTTTGGAATGTATAAAATTTCTCCCTGGGCGTATTTTTGTACTTCCTCAAGCAAATCCTGCGGAAGCACATCCGGAGCGCGTCTGTATTTCAATTGTTTTTGGCCAGGAACTCGTCAATATCGGCGTAAGTATCCAGCCTGGTCCCGTCTGCCTTTATGGCTTCTGTGATGGCCTGTTCAGCTTTGGCTGCGCTTTCGGCAAAGGCCTTTATATTTTTGGAATCATAAGCGCCCATAATATCTAATTCTGTGACATCATATTCACCAGCGACCTGCACGAGTTCGCCCTGGAGCATACAGCCCCACAGATATGCTGTTACAGCATCGCCTGCATCACAGTAGTGATATATCCTGCGCCAGGTATATGAAAGTTCATGATACCAGTCCGCGAGTTCTCCTGCCCTGTGTTTTTTTAATTGAGGCTGCGGAGTCAGCGAACAAAGATAATTTTTTGTCTGCTGTATCAGCTCCCGGCAGAATTTTTTTTGTAAATCTATGTTCTTTTCGATTATGGTTAATTCAAATTTTTCTATAAAATTTCCCATTCTGCCAAAACCGCCGGGAACGTTTTTTAATTTCTTTAATTCATCAAGTTCTCCGCCGTGACCGTGATGGAAGTAAGTTCCGTTTGTATACGCTATGGCCATGGCAAGGAAATCGCAGATGTATCCGGCGTTCTGCCTGACCATGTAAACTTTTGTCTCAAACAGCATATCTGCGAACAGATCCGCCGCGGAATTTACCCAGTTCTGCGCCCGTTTAAGCATTAAGTCAGGGTTCCTGAGATTCGCGCGGAACCTTGCCTGCAGGCTTTCAAAACGCTGCCTGTCTGTTTCCCTTTGGGCCCAGATTATTTCCGCGTCATTCAGGCTGGTTAAATTATAATGATCAACATCGGCCATTTTTTCCAGGCTTTCCCAGGTTTGCGGGAATAAATCGTAACCGATGCCGTTAATGATAAAAGTCCGGGCAAGAGCGTTGGATCGGGTTGTATTTGGGACATAGCTTTCCAGCCCCGTAACACCGCTGTCCCTGTCCAGTTTTAAGGTCTTATGCCGCAGAACCAGACAGACATCATCATGGAATTCCGCCTCGATTTTCCCAATGGCCCATTGTTCCAGTTTTTCGTTTATTGTTTTCATGTTTACAATATTGACAGCAGGAACCGGAGTTGGCAATGTACACTTTGGTTTTAATTAATTATTCATGATTCAAATGCGTTTGCCATACGTTCCATTTCATCTGGATTAATGCCCAGCGAACGCGCAGTAATTTTCCAGCCATTAACGGAACGGCGTATATCTTCCAGGATCGTCTTTGCTTTTTCTTTTTTAAGTTTGAATTCGTCTGTTACCGATAACGCAGTTTCAATGGACGCTTCGCCGGATGTTTCATTAATATTAAGAGATAAAAAATGCGGACCTGTCTGACGGGGAACCGGATTCAAATCATATGCGGGTGAAAGACGCCAGCCGTTTTCATGTTTGTTTCTTTTTGGGTAATCCATAAGGAATCCGTGATTGCGCAAATGATCATCGTTATTGGAAATACAGATGCTGAATACCAGCCTCCGCCATAATTCCTCCAGATCCATTAACGGTGCGGCTCCGTACTGTAATAGGGCATTTGCGATTTCCAGATAACTGTGCTGTTCGTTGTCCTTTGCGCCAATCATACTCATGGCAGAAATAAACGGAAGCCGGTTCTGTTCCTTGCGATCAAATCGTTTTATTATCAGTACCGGTTTGTCCAGGATCTTTTCGATGCGCCACTGCGGAACATTAATTCCTGCTTTTTCCGCAAGAGTTAATGCTAGGGCTTCCCATAATGTTACACTGAACTCATCGTCTTTGCGCGGAAATTTTGCAATGCACAAATTATCCGAATCATAAACTGAAGCTTTGGGACGCGCGCCTCCGAGTGAGGAACCGGGCGCCAGCAGCAGACGCAGGTCCTCTTCGCTTTCCCTTGATTCTAGAAACCGCTCCGAGGCGGACAGTAATTTTGGCAGGGCAATCAGCGGAGGGATGCTGTTTGCGGCGGGCGCTGCCAAAAATGGGCCGCTGTCCGGCAACCTGAAACGCAGTGCGCCCTGTCTGGCTTCGTCACTGACCTCCAAAAGAAAATCCGCTTCAAAGAGGGTTCGCGGCGTTTTGCCTGCCGCCTTCGCATTGCGTTCTTCACGCCGCCGTATGAGAATTCTCCCCCAGCGGTCAGGCGCCGAATCACCGATTGATCCGAATAGAGACATATTTTGTGTGTGATAATTACCTGTTCCAAGGTTGATTGCCGGTTCCAGAGCGAAGCTGTCAGCCGAATCCAGCCAGGCCGGATTGTATTGAAATGAAGCCGACTCCCTGCCGTTCCTGTTATGAAACCACAATGTACCTACCGGAGTTTGGGGCCATAAAAAAACATCTATTTTATCGTACATTAATAAACTCCGGCGGTTTGCCTTATACGTTTGGGCAGCCGTTCTTCGTCCAGCATTAGTCCGGTTAAATCCCGGCCGGGATCTGCGAGGTTCCGAAGATTATTTGTGAACCCAAGTACAAAAATTACCGATGCCCAGGCGGCCATGGATGTACCGGGATCGCCTTTTTCTATTCTTGTAAGTGTGTTGACCGCAATACCGGCTCTTTGGGCCATTTGAGCCTTGTTTATCCGCCTGCGCCGTCTGGCGCTGTTTAAATCATGGCCCAAATTTACAAGAGCTGCTCTTACCGGAATATGTATATAAATATTTTTACTCATTATAACGGTCAATATATTGCATATTAAACCTTATTACAAGCAGAATATAGCTTGTTAGTCATTAATTTAGAGAATTTTATACCTTAAATTTTATGTATAAATATACAAAAAAATGTTATTTATTGTAAATTTTTTAGGTTTTCCCTTGACATTATTAAATATTTATGCAAAATAAGTTTTTACAGAGGTATCATAATGAAACAAATCAACGGCGGTGTCTGCGCTCCCAAAGGTTTCAGAGCCGGCGGTATCTGGTGCGGAATCAAGGCAGCGTCAAAAAAGCGGGATTTGGCCCTAATATATAGTGAAAAACCCTGCGCTGCTGCGGGAATATTTACCCAAAACCTGGTCAAGGCGGCCAGTGTTCTGGTAAGCCAAAAACATTTGTCCCATGGGACTCTGCGGGCCATAATTGCCAATTCCGGAAACGCAAATGCCTGCACCGGTGAAGCGGGAATGGCGGCGGCGCGTAAAATGGCCGAACTTGCCGCGGACCTTTTCGCGATAAATCTCGCGGAAGTCGCAGTCGCTTCTACCGGCGTAATCGGCGTACCTCTGCCGATAGGGGCTATCGAAAACAGTATTGAAGCGCTTGGAAATTCACTTGGAGCGGACGCCGCGGGCAGCGACGCCGCTCTTGAAGCCATAATGACCACCGATACCCGTAAAAAAGACGGAGCAGTCGAAATTGAAATTAACGGAAAGCCTGTGCGTATTGGCGCCATGGTCAAAGGTTCCGGCATGATTCATATCAATATGGCAACAATGCTGGGCTTTATTACCACGGACGCGGCAATTTCGCACGAACTGCTGGACAAGGCGCTCCGCCGCGCGGCCGGCCATTCATTCAACAGGGTGACAGTGGACGGTGATACTTCAACCAATGATACCCTGATAATCATGGCTTCAGGTGAGGCAGGGAATTCACCTATTAATACCGCGGGCGCTGATTACGAAATTTTTGCGGAAGCATTGGAATCGTTATGCGTAAAGCTGGCCAAATCAATGGCAAGGGACGGGGAAGGCGCGACCAAACTGCTCGCAGTGACTGTGACCGGGGCGGCTGACGAAAAATCCGCCGAAAAACTGGCAATGTCCGCGGCTTCTTCCAGCCTGGTCAAGGCAGCCGTCTTTGGGGCGGACGCTAACTGGGGCAGGGTGCTTTGTGCGTTTGGTTATTCCGGGGTTGTTTTTGATCCAAATGCTGCGGATGTCAGTTTTTGTTCAAAAGCCGGCCGGGTTAAAGTCTGCGAAAATGGAGCCGGCCTGCAGTTCTCTGAGACAGAGGCCAAAAAGATCCTCCTGGATGATGAAATTGAAATTAATGCAAGCGTCGGGTCCGGCGAAGGAAAAGCCACTGTTTGGGGCTGCGACTTAACTTACGATTACGTAAAAATAAACGGTGATTACCGATCCTGATAATTAACAAGGAGTTATTAACATGAAAGAAACAATTACCAATGCCGGCAGGGCGTCGGTTATGATTCAGGCACTTCCGTACATTCACAGGTTCAGGGGAAAAACCGTTGTTGTAAAATACGGCGGCAACGCCATGATTAGCGATGAACTAAAAAACGCGGTTATCGAAGATATTGTTTTTATGGCATGTGTCGGTATCCGTACGGTTCTGGTTCACGGAGGGGGCCCCGAAATCGAAGCCGTGCTCAAGAAGATCGGCAAGGAGAGCCGCTTTATTAACGGGCTGCGGTACACCGACGCGGAGACCATGGAAGTTGTACAGATGGTGCTCTGCGGCAAGGTAAACAAGGATATTACGGCAATGATCCAAAAAGCCGGAGGCAGCGCCATGGGTCTGTGCGGACTTGACGGCGCCATGCTCAGGGCCCGCCGCATAAAAGGCGATCAGGATTACGGCCTGGTAGGGGAAATAATAGAAGTCAATACATCGTCAATTAACGCTGTTCTGGACAACGGAATTATCCCGGTAATTTCATCGGTGGCGTATAATATCGGCACGGACGCGCCGGCAGGTTCCGCAGGCACCGCCGGTTCCATGGACGTTCCCGCGGACGCCGGCGGCGCGCTTAATGTTAACGCAGATCTCGCGGCGGCCCAAATTGCCGCGGCGCTCAAAGCCGAAAAAATAATTCTGATGACCGATGTACGGGGCGTCTTAAAAAATATCAATGACCCCGATTCGCTTATTAGCGTAATCCGCCGCGGCGAACTGGACAGCCTTAAAAAAGAAGGCATTGTAAGCAAGGGCATGATTCCAAAAACCGACTGCTGCAGCCTCGCCCTGGAAGGCGGCGTGGGGAAAGCCCACATTATCGACGGCCGGCTTCCGCATGCGTTAATGATTGAGCTTTTTACCGATGAGGGGATCGGTACAATGATAGAATAGAATCGGCTGAATAGAATCGGCTGAGTAAAACCGGCTGAATAGAATCGGCGGTCAAGAGGTTTATCCAACAGAGGTTTATCGCAATGGCAAAATATAAAATATTTGCAGACGGGCAGGAAGGCACTACCGGTCTGGAAATAAATGAAAGGCTAATAAAACGCAGCGATGTCGAAATTCTAAAAATCGATCCGGACAAGCGCAAGGATACGGAGGAACGTAAAAAGTTTTTAAATGGAGCAGATGTTGTTTTTTTATGTCTGCCCGATGACGCGGCAAAAGAATCTGTTTCCCTTATAAACAACCCGGCCGTAAAAGTAATTGACTGCAGCACTGCCCACAGGGTTGATGATAATTGGGCTTACGGAATTCCCGAACTAAGCGCCGCGCACCGGCGCAGCATTGCGGCTTCCAAAAGGGTTTCCAATCCCGGATGTTTTGCGACCGGTTTCAATATGCTTATGTACCCTCTTGTAAACGGATCTTTTATCCGGCCCGATTATCCGGCGGCCTGCCATGCATTAACCGGTTATTCCGGAGGCGGTAAAAAACTTATCGGTATTTATGAATCTCCGGACAATAAACAAAAGCTGGAAAGTCCGTGTTTTTATTCGCTTAACCTGCATCACAAACATTTGCCGGAAATGAAAAAGCACTCCGGACTTTTAAACCCGCCCCTTTTTACGCCAATAGTCTGCAATTACTACAGGGGCATGACAGTCGCAGTCCCTCTTGTTTGCCAACTGTTAAACAAAAAAACGGACGCAGAAGGAATCGCGGCTTATTATAAAAATTATTATGAAGGGCAAAAGTTTGTTAAGGTATACCCCGTAAACAGTCAGGACGAATTTGAATGGGGATATCTTAACGCGCAGGCCTGCAACTTTACAAACTACATCGAGATCCTGGTATTCGGAGACGAGAAGCAAATCCTTGTTACGGCCCGTCTGGACAATCTTGGAAAGGGAGCGTCCGGGGCGGCAATTCAGAATATGAATATTATGCTGGGACTTGATGAAACATACGGCCTTTAATAAAAATGGAGGAATATATGAATGATGTTTTTATGAATACTTACCACAGGCTGCCTGTAACATTCGCCAAAGGCGAAGGCGCCTGGCTTTTTGATATTGACGGCAATAAATATCTGGACTTTGCTTCCGGCATCGCCGTCAACTGCCTTGGGCATAATTATCCGCCCCTGGTTAAGGCAATTGCTGAACAGGCCGCCAAACTTAACCACACATGTAATTATTACATGAGCGATGTTTCGGCTGCCTTTGCGGAAAAACTTGCGGCGGCCTGCGCGGGCGCCGGCATGAAAAAAGTTTTTCTTTCCAACTCCGGGGCGGAGGCCAACGAAGGCGCCTGCAAGCTGGCCAGAAAATACTCCCTGGAAAAATACGGCCCGGGCCGGCATCAGATTGTAACTTTAAAGGGGAGCTTCCACGGCCGGACTATCACTACCCTTGCCGCAACCGGGCAGGACGTTTTTCACAAGGACTTTGGCCCCTTTACCGAAGGATTCAGATACATTGCGCCCAATGATATTAAGGCGCTGGAGGAAGCCCTTGATCCGGCAGCGACTGCGGGGCTGCTTCTGGAAGCCATCCAGGGAGAAAGCGGCATTCATATTCAGTCCCAGGAATACATAAAAGCGGCCGCGAAACTCTGCGCGGAGCGGGACATACTTCTTATGTTTGACGAAGTTCAGTGCGGCGTGGGCCGGACCGGAACTTTTCTTGCCTGCGAAGCTTATGGCGTAAAACCGGACGCCGTTACCCTGGCAAAAGGTCTTTGCGGCGGAATCCCCGCCGGCGCTTTGCTTGCCGGCCCCAAAACCATGGATGTGTTTAAAACAGGAGATCACGGCAGTACATTCGGGGGCAACCCGATCGCGGCAGCGGCCGGGTTTGTAGTACTTGATACTGTAACAAAACCGGAATTCCTGCGGAGTATTAAAGCCAAAGGCGAACAAATCATGAACATAATAAAGTCCTGGAACCATTCCAAAATTACGGAGGTCCGGGGCAAAGGTTTGATGGCGGGCATTGATATTACAGAAGAATCCTGGCCCATACTGGAAAAAGGTATTGCCAGGGCGCATTCCGCAGGGAAAAGCGGCCTTCTTGTACTTGCCGCCGGGGCAAAAACACTTCGCCTTTTGCCGCCCTATATTTTAAGCGATACCGAAATTGAAGAGGGGTTGGATATACTCAGGTCATTATTATAAAAATAATCCTGCCAATCAAAAATTCAGTCTAAAATATTTTCAAAATTCACTCTGTATGATGTGACTTATTTGCGTGCATGTATTAAATTTGGGATATGCGTATAAACATTATGCTTTATCCCAACAATACTGCGCACGCATATGACCGGTACATCGCACGCACCAGTCAGGATCTTAGTTTGTCTATAGATCAGATCTGCGCGGTTATCAAAAGCCGGGGCTGTGACGCCAATTATGATAATATTGCGGAAAATGTCAAAGCGTTTTTTGACGAGGCTGCGTATCAGCTCTGTAATGGTTATACCGTCAATACCGGCTATTTTTCCATTCATCCCTGTGTATGCGGTACATTTGAATCGGCCAAAGAGCCACATAATCCGGTTACAAATCCCATTACCTTCCGTTTCCGCGCAAAGGCCAAACTGCGCCGCCTTGCCGAACAAATAAATGTTGTTATAGACGGGTTCGCGAACGGGCGCGGCCATATTCACGAGTTTATCGATCTTGACGCTGAATCTGTAAATGACATTTATGTTCCCGGCAACCAGTTTATTATTTCGGGATATAACATCAAAATTGCGGGAGATAATCCGGACACGGGCGTATATTTTGTCCCCGTTGATAATCCAAGGGCCGCTGCAAAAGTCACCGATATTACCGAAAATTCAATTTCAAGGATTGCGGGCATAGCTCCCTATGTGGGCAGCAGCTACAACAGGCTGGAAATCAGGACCCAATACACGGGCACTTCAATTACAAAGCTGGTAATACCAAGAACAATCTGCAGCAATTTTATCGTTGAGGAGTCAAGGACTTCCTGGCGCCAGCCCTGTCAGGAAAAGCAATTGTACCGGCCATCAGCAAAAGAAAAAGTATCAGGATTATAAAGGTCCCGTATCAACATCCCGGGGTTTATGCTATAATAAAAATATGGCTGTGTCCCGGGCTTCTTTTTTTTACGGTCTAGGTTTTTTCGTACAGATTCTCAAAGGTGTTTGGAATTTTGTACACCGCGGACAGGCCGCATATAAAATACTTATAATGCAGATCATGTACACCTTTGTCGAAGCCCTCGGCATTTCCACGATGCTGGCTCTTGGCATAGGCGCTGCGGTCCAGATTATCGGTATGCCCTATCTAGCAATGATCTCGCAGGAAGGCCTTATATATCCGCTGTTAATTACAATTATAACGCGCGAACTGGGCCCCCTTCTTACTGCTTTTATAATAATAGCCCGTTCCGCGACCGCTATAGCAACCGAGATGGCAGGCATGGTAATTTCACATGAAGTCGAGGCCTATATTTCAATCGGCGTTGATCCGGTTGAGCACCTTGCGGTTCCGCGTTTTTTAGGAGTAACAATTTCCATTTTTTTGCTCAATCTGTATTTTTCGATATTCGGACTGGCCGGTTCATTTATTGTCGCGCAGATTTTCAGCTCCATGCCGGCTTCCGTTTACTTCGGCAACATTTTACAGAACCTGTCCCTTCCCGATATAGTTATTTCTGTAATAAAAAGCATCAGCTTTGGGATGATTATTTCAGTAGTGGCCATATCCCGCGGTTTTGCCGTGGAAAGGGCCAGTACCGAAGTCCCTGTCGCAGGACTCAAGGCCGTAGGTTTATCCTTTGGATGGTGCATCGTTGTTGATGTGTTTTTGGCCGCCATGTATTATATGATTACCGGTTTTTAAGCGCCGCGGAGGTTTTTTTGGCCGATATACTGGAACTGAACAATATTACATTTACCACCCAAAACGTTACAATAATAAAAAATTTTTCCTGTCAGTTTGAAGAGGGCAAGACTACCGCTCTGGTGGGGCCTTCCGGATGCGGCAAAAGTACGGTTCTCAAGCTTTGCGCCGGTCTTTTGATCCCGTCGTCGGGGGAGGTAAGTTTCAGGGGCAAGGATGTTTTAATGATGAACCGCCAGGAAAACCTGGCCTTTCGCAGGGAAGGCGCCATGGTATTCCAGGATTCGGCGCTTTGGGCAAACCAAAATCTGCTTCAGAATCTGGAACTCCCGCTGCGCATTCATTATCCGCAAATGACACAGGGAGAAAGGGAAAGCCGGATCCAGTCTATACTGCAGGAAGTCGGTTACAAGCGGGATCTTTCCATACGGCCTTCCCAGCTATCGATGGGTGAACAAAAACTGATAGCTTTTGCCAGGGCAGAGTTATGCTGGCCAAAACTGATGTTTCTTGACGAATGGACAGAATCACTGGACGAGTCTGCGGCTATAAGGCTCAATAACCTGGTACGCAGGCACCAAACCCAAAATCATACAATTATTTGCGTAAGCCATGATTTCAGGATTGTTAAAAATATGGCAGACTTTATTATCATGGTTCTGGCCGGAAAATTTTTTCTTAAATTCACCCGTCAGCAGATTGAGGAAGATCAGGATTTGGCGCAATATGTTGAGAATGGCATAGCTTCATAATGAAGACTTCATAAAGAGGAAAAGTATTATGAAATTCAGGATCCGGTTCGCGGACCAGATTGTCGGGTTCTTTATCATTCTTGCCCTTGCTTCCCTTGTGTTTATTATCATCATGCTTGGAAGGTCACAGCGCTGGTTTGCCAGAGACGCTGTTTTCCATACTGAATTTGTCTCGGGCGCCGGCTTAAGCAAAAATATGCCCGTTTCCTACAAGGGTTTTACCATAGGGAACGTTAATACTTTTTACCTTAACGAGAGCGATCAGGTTGAAGTTGAATTCAAGATTTATGAACAGTACAGGGATCGGGTCAAACAGGGTTCCATGGTGGAGCTTATGGTGAGCCCCGTGGGGCTGGGGAACCAGTTTCTCTTCCATCCCGGTAACGGAACCGACCTGGTAAACGACAATGATTTTATTCCCAGCGCCGATTCTGCCATGGCCCGCAATTACATCCGCGACGGCCTGGCCGACGACCCGCGGCATGATGACAGCATCTCGCTGGTGCTTAACCGGGTAAGCTCCACACTGGACGGCATCAACAAACTTTTACCCCAGATTGACGATGCTTTGCGCGGCACCGACTCTACCGAACTGGGCCAGATAATCAGGGGTGTTAACCGGACCATCGCGGGAGCGGAAACTCTGCCGGCGACCATCAACAGTACAGCCGGTACCCTTCTCTCCGATATCGATGACATCAAGGCCATGCTTGATAAAACACTTGCTTCAATATATCCCATTCTCTCTGACGTAAACTCCCTGACTGCAGCCATGGCGGATCCTGACAGCTCGGTCTCTGCCCTTTTAAGCACAGACGGCGATGTCTACAGGAGCCTGACCCAATCGCTTAATTCCCTTGCCGGAATCATCGGCGAACTGGACAAGACCGCGGCCTTTATTCCCGGCCAGCTCCCCCAGATAGCCGGTATGATCTCGGATCTGCGGGTTACACTTAAAACAGCGGAAGATGTACTTACTGCCCTGACCAACAATCCGCTTCTTAAGGGAGGAATTCCTGCCCGCATAGAGATACAATCCAGCGGAACCAGCCCAAGGGACGTTCAGTTCTAAAGGAGCCCAGATGAAACCCCGTACCCCATATACAGTTTTTACTGCCATATTTGCAGCTTTGTGCTGCCTGTTCGCTTCCTGTTCTTCTGTTCCCAAAAAACCGGTAGAAATTTTTACTGAACGCATTATGGCCGCGAATCAGCTTGACCTTGCAAACAACACCGCAAACCAGGGGCGGTTTGCCGATGCCCTTCTTATAATCAATGACTCCAAGCGCCGCGCCATAAGCGTTGACGATCCGTCCCTGATAATCAAAACGGCAATTTACCGCGGCAATATTCTTTTTTCCCTTGGCCGCAGTGAAGAAGCGTTTGCGGACTGGGAAGCCGCGCAGGCCGAGGCGGACAGATCCGGTCTTAAGGATCTTTGGGCTCTGGCCGGGATTTACGCGGCCAGGGGCAATCTTCTGCAGCTGATAAATTCCGGTTCAAAAAACAGCATACCGGAGATCAGGGATCAGGTGAGTGTTTTGATCGCTTTGATAAAATCCGACAATATCGCGCAGGCAATGGGTTACCTTGTACAGGGTATGTGCGAAAAAGAAATGCAGCGTTATGCTGATGCGGAAAAATCCGTGCGCCATGCCATTGATATACACGAGAAGAACCGGTACCTGGAAGAAGCCGCCTATGACTGGTATTTTTTGGCTTCCATTTTTTCCGTGTCGCAGCGTTATGATGACGCGTTATCCGCACTGGGAAACTCAATCAGTTTTGACCGCCGTGCGGAAAACGGTTTTGGCCTGGCTTCAAGCTGGCAGGCCATGGGAGAAGTTTATTTAAAGAATAACCGGCGCGAGGACTCGGCAGCGTCCTTTAACCGTGCATCAGAAATTTTTTTATCAATTGGACTTGACGATCTTGCCGCGGTTTGCAGTGACAAGGCAGCCGCGGCCCGGTGATACATCAGGAGTTTTACAGGAGCGTTTATGAATTCAAAAGTATTTTTTTCGAACATGGCTTATACAAAATATGAAGCCGAACAGACTCTGCCGTCAAAGCTCGGCCGCCAGCTTAAGGAATACGGCCCTGGTTCCAGAGAATACGAATTATTGCCTGTAATGTAAGAGCTCCGGATTGAATAAAATAATAGACATCGAGAATAACTCACCGGCAAGCCGGCGTTCCCTGATTTTATCCCTGGCATGGCCTGCCCTTGCGGAGAACGTTTTATCAAACCTCCTTTCCATGGTTGACATGATCATGGTCGGCGTGCTCGGCTCCTACGCGATCGAGGCGGTCGGCCTTGTAAGCCAGCCCCGTTTCCTTATGCTTGCGGCCTTCCAGGCCCTTAACGTCGGCGCCACAGCCATGGTCTCCCGGTTCAAGGGCGCAGGCGACAGGGATAACGCAAACATGGTTTTAAACCAGTCCCTGGTCATGGCGGCTTTTATTTCGGTATGCGTTTTTTTGCTGATGTTTTTTGGCGGCGATCCCCTGCTGCGTTTTTTGGCCGGCAATAATATTCAGGAAGACACAATCCGCGGCGCCCACATTCACCTGCGCATTCAGGTTTTTGGTTTCCCCATATTAGCGTTTACTTTCACAATAAACGCTGTACTGCGCGGCGTCGGCAATACAAGGGCGGCCTTTTACAACAACGCGGTAGCCAACATCGTTAATATATTTTTTAATTATTGTCTCATCGGCGGCCACTTTGGGTTCCCGGCCCTGGGCATCGCAGGTTCCGCTACCGGCACCGTAATAGCCCAGTGTGTCGCCCTTGGCATGGCCCTTTCCAAAGTTTTAACCGGCAGGGAATTTGTACGGATTCAAAAAAAGAAACTGTTCCGGATCAACTTCCCGATGATCCGCCGGATTATGAACATCGGAATCCCGGCCCTGGTCGAACAGGCCATCATGCGTGTCGGTGTTATGCTGTATACAATTATTGTAACGTCTTTGGGCGATCTTTCGTACGCCGCCCACATGATTGCAATGAATCTCCAGCAGTTTTCCTTTATGACCGGAATGTCTTTTGGCATTGCGGCGACCACCCTGGTCGGCCAATGTCTTGGCAGGAACCGAGCGGATCAGGCAAAGATATACGTTAAACAGACCCTAAACCTCAACCTGATCGTTTCGATAGCGGTTACCCTTTTTTTATTTTTTGGCGGAGGCCTGGTTACTTCCCTTTACACCAGCGATGACGAGCTGTCACGTCTTGCCGCCAATATGCTCAGGATCATAGCGATCGCGAATGTATTTTCCTGCTCCCGTTTTGTATACACATCAGCGCTGCGCGGCGCCGGCGACTCCAGGTTTGTGGCCGTAATTACCCTGATCGGCGTCCTGCTAATCCGGCCCATATTAAGCTTTATTCTTGTAATGCCTCCCATGCCGTTCAGACTCGGACTTGCCGGTATCTGGATAGCGCTGAGCTCCGACGGGATAATCTGCTTCTTTATAGCGCGCGCGAGGTTCAAGCAGGATAAGTGGGCGAATATTAAAGTATAAAAAAAGTGAGAAATTAGGTAAGTTTACGAAGCTTATTAGTGTGAACCATGAATCCAGTTGGGCTCCGGCGCAAGGGGGCCTACAATTTTATGCGGCACATAGGGCTCTTCAAGGTAAGTTATTTCGTCCTGTGATAATGTAATCCCTATTGCTTTTATGGAATCTTCCAAATGAGCGATTTTTGTGGAACCAATCACAGGCAGACAGCCTTTATGTAAAAGCCATGCCAAAGAAACTTGACTGCGTGTTATATTTCGCTTTTGGGCAAGTTCGGCCACACGGTCAATTATTGCCTGATCTTCTCTCTCGGTGGATCCGTATTTGGACCTTTGCGCTTGATCGGTTTTTGTACGCTTGGTATCCGCGCCTTTGCCGCGTGACAGACGGCCGGAAGCCAGGGGGCTGTATGGCGTAGAAACGATTTTTTCGTCTTTGCACAAGGGCAGCATTTCCCTCTCGTCCTCACGGTATATCAGGTTATAATGATTTTGCATGGATACAAACCTGGTCCATCCATGTTTCTCCGCTGTATATAATGTTTTCCTGAATTGCCAGGCAAACATGGAGCTTGCTCCGATATAACGTACTTTCCCGGATTTTACCAAATCATGCAATGCAGACATGGTTTCTTCGATGGGAACTGAATAATCCCATCTGTGAATAATGTACAAGTCGATGTAATCGGTTCCGAGGCGTTTGAGGCTTGCTTCAGCTTCCTGCATGATTGCTTTGCGGGATAACCCCTGCCTGTTTGGGCCGTCTCCCATGCGGAAAAAAACTTTCGTAGCAATTACAGTTTCATCCCGCTTTGTATATTCCTTCAAAGCCCGGCCAAGGTATTCCTCGCTTGTGCCAAGAGAATAACAGTTTGCGGTATCAAAAAAGTTGATTCCCAGTTCAACTGCCCGCTTTATAATCGCATTGCTCTCATTTTCGGGCAGTGTCCAGCCCTGAAACCCTGTAGAAGCGTCACCAAAACTCATGCAGCCAAGACAGATGGGGGATACATCCATTCCGGTATTTCCAAATTTTATATAATTCATTTAATCCCTCCATTAAGTTAGAGCTTTATACAAAGCATTTTACCAAAAAGGACGTGAAAGACCAATATATATTACTAATTTCTCACTTTATTGCTGTTGAAAATCAGCGAAAATGAGCCCTAGTGCGTTCAGTAGAAATGAGCCATTTTGGCGGAAAAAACCAGTAGAAATGAGCCCTTAAAAATGGAGATTAAAGCCATTATGAGGGATGAAACAA
>Ga0123357_10005798_pt1 | contig 14876 bp, 7 predicted proteins | sample TergutEmb28metaG_FD_89873 | JGI IMG/M metagenome (GOLD analysis project Ga0123357, IMG submission 89873) | Embiratermes neotenicus P4 segment gut microbial communities from Petit-Saut dam, French Guiana - Emb289 P4 | ecosystem: Host-associated > Arthropoda: Insects > Digestive system > Gut ...
ACCTACATCTAGTGCCGAGGCTGAGTGGATCTATACCTCTGCTCCCCCTATATGACATCATGGGATGTACGAGACAACTTTACCTTTTTTTGTACCACTTTTCCCTTGGATTTAATGTTTATAACCGCACAAATTAAAGGTTCCGCATGGTATAAGCAAAGTTAAAAGGTCACACAGCCACTCTGTGTTCAGAGACTGTCAGACACTTTTTTAGTTAAGATAAAGTTATCGATTACAGTCTTCTGGGACATGACGCTGTGACAATCGGTAACATACCAATCGACACGGCCTCATAACCCAGGAGACTCTTATCTTGGTCAAGGACTCTATAAAAACCTCAAATTACAAGGCGAAGGTTCCGCTGATGCTAAGCCCATCACACAAGCGGAGAAAAAATATAATTCTTCCTTTTCGCCATGCCCGGACCGGCTACAGAGCTCACCCACCGTCCTGTCCATTATCTATCCGGGCGTTCTTCGTCCGGCGCGTAGAGCGACCAAAGTGTGAATCCCACCACATATCCCTAGTGCCGAGAAAGACGACGTGCAGTGATACACCATACCCCCCTGCACGCATTAGGACAACTTTACCACTGTATTCTTCAGCCATTAAAGGAAAATGCTGGCGCACTTTAACTACTCACCTCACACACAATCCTGTGGGTTTTTTTTACATTACTCTACATAAAAATGACAGTCAGCAACCTTCTTTAAGGGAATAAATAACTTCAGCTCCGATGAAGTTGTTTCCACAAACAACTTGTTATAAAACCACTACCCAATATGAATGTACCCTGCAGCAAAAGTCATTTTTCCGAGAGGTCAGTCATGAACCGTAACACGTGCAAAACAAATTACGGCTCTATAAACCTTGAAATCGCTCCTTTCTTGTATGGTAGAAATTTAGCATCAGTAACCACATATAATACTTTTAATAATATGCTGAACACGTCACTGTACACGCCTGATGGCGTCTGATCTGAATTACTAAGATATCAAACAGCATACCTGCACCTTTCTTAAATACCAGCTTTCTTCGAAAAACAGAAAATAAGATCTGCATTTTCACTGCCTATCTATATTAAGCGAACCTTTACTAAGACACATTTCTGGAAAATAATAGGTCCACTCGGTTTCTGCGACACTAATTCTCGTAAGAAAAGACTTGGGATACTTGTAACTGCAAATCACATCCTCAGGATTGCAATGACGACGTTAACACCGACAACTGTAACAGTGAGTCATCTACAACCTTCCACCTGGTCACAATATTGATCTTACAATCACCGCTTATCACACTGTGCAAAAAATGAAGCTCCCCCCCTTGCAGCCTCTCGTAAATACGACATTAATTTATTGCTGCATGACCGGAATATAAAGTTTAATCCGTGTTGCATTAAATGGAGTTGTGAAGCGGAATAAACCACAGCCCGTTGTACATGGTTGACAGATTACTTAAACGCTTATACTGTGTGTCTTCCCATATCGTTGTGATCTGAATCCAATCGAAGTCGCTGGGAACGTGGTTATGCAAACAAATGCTGCCAGTAATGTTGCAGCCTTCCATTCACCAATGTGAAAGGAGAGACCAAGAAGGTGATCAGTGAGTGTTCCAACAACAACAACAACAACAAAAAACAAAATTGTATGAAGGCCCGCACTCATGTGAAACAGCAGAGGAAATGAATATAGGTATATAACGTACCACTGGGGCGCGCTGGGATCTTGGTATTCTGAACTCTTCTTATTGGTAATGTCATTTCCTTCATCACGTTCTATAACTTGTTGTTGTTGTTGTTACAGATGTATTATATTATATTACTACTATTTCTTTTTATGGTTGGACAGCCCTAGTGGGCCTAGACCGCCTCATTACCGAGGCTTCACGATCACACTCAGACACGCCACACTCGGTAAGATTACTCTGGACGAGTGATCGGCACGTCACAGAGACATCTACCTGACAACATACAACACTCACAAGACAGACATAAATGCCCCCGGGCAGGATTCGAACCCGCAATCCCAGCAAGTGAGCGGCCGCAGACACACGCCTTAGACCGCACGGCCATCGGGATTGGCATTACTATTGCTACGGTGTGTTAATATATTTCTTTTAAGAACTTATTCATGTCTACGTTGACTGTTAAATTTATCGAGCACGTATAACCTAAACAGTTCAGTCCATCGAATATACGTTACTGTTTACGTACAAACAGCATTTCGTAGACAACGTGTTGGTATGTATATTCACAATCCATGTATCAAATTTCATATATCCGGATAAATCAATACATACTAAATCTTATGATTGCGCGTTTGTAATTTCCCTAATTATGGTCAACATGAATAACATGAAGAATACAATCAGCAACTCCATACAAACGTGGCAGAACAACACAAAGACGTCACTAGATTATTACGTCTTATCGTGAAGCTTTTTTTGTGAAGGTAAAGCTGTACAAGCCCTTAGGGCTCCAGGATGTTGAGGCTCCTAGAATTTCTGAACAATTGGCACATGAAGGTAGTAAGGCTGTCAGCCCTACGCACCGGGCGCCTTTACCCCTAAGGAGATATCTCTGGTACTCATATCTGTTAGAGGCCGAGTAGACCCTAGAGCCATACTGCAGCCCAGGGAACCCATCGGGAATCAAACCCGCGACTTCCCGGCTTGTAGCGCAGTGCCGCAACTAAGTACGCCACCGCGTACGCCGGGTTTTTCGTGTACGCCTGCCTATCCCATTATCATTAATAAAGACGTACGTTTTCAAGTGAAGTGTATGTTATTGTCGAAAGATTTTAACCAAAAGTTGAATTTGATCGACAGATTTTAGCGAATATCCCCAATATCAAACATAATTAAATTCAGTCCAATGGAAAGCGAGTTGTTCCATGCGCACATGGCCTTCTCTGCCACAAGGTGTACTAACGTTCTTTTCGCCAGAACTGTACACACATCCCTATTCACGCTCCTCTCCCATCATTTGTGTCGAGCATCACCGTAAGCCCAAATATTCCGTGTCGCACAGTTTGCCCCACTTTTCTTGTGCGACAGTAAACGCCAATAAGATCAGCGGCTTCCAGTTTTATATGTATAAAAATCACCTTCGCAATTATTTGGTAGGATCCCTTGGACGAAGCGTCGACCTATTGCAAGACTCCTACCAACGCAGAAAAACACAAAAACACACACCCGTGTTCCGAAAGAGATTTGAAACCACGTTACGTGTTGCAGCAGAGGGAGATATGCTCTTGACAACACGGCTAGTATGATGAAGCAGACCTATAAACACGTCACATCACGGTTAGGTGGTATGTCCATGTGTATTTCGTAGAATAGCAATGGTATCATGTGACACACGACACCATTGGATCAACACCGAGAAAAGGATCGATGGAATATTGATACTGTACACGAAAGTAGATACTTTTGTTCTCATTAACACAAATTTAAAAAATAATGTTCCGAGGAACCAGCCAACATATCCTATCCTGAGCCACGTAAATCCAATCCATACCCTCATATCCTATTTCAATAGAATCCCTATTAATCTTCCCTGTCCACCAAGGTTGCTAGTAAGGTGGTCCTTTTAGTTTTACGGACTAAAATTTTGTAAATATTTCTAAGTTCCTTGCGTGCTATATGTGCAGCTCATCCCATCATCCTTGGTAAGGAGTACATAGAAATGAAATAATATACATGTTTCCTCTTGCAGGGAACAGTACCTGTTCAACGTGTTCGAGGTAATCGTATCGACCCTGGAATCGAAGTTGCAGCGAATAGAGAATCTTGATAAAGCAGTCGAGCACTTGATGAGGAGGGTAGAAATGCTCGACTCCAGAGTCACCGATAATATTCATAAAACAGACTCTGTTATAACAAAGTTGAGTACATTAGATTTGAAACTATTCCATCAAGACGGTGGGTCCGTCCGGGATCACGGCACGGCCTCGTTCGGAACACCCAGAGCCGCCTCTGCAGCCACAACCGACGGGGAAACGCTGGACAAGAGACTCGTCTCCCTGGACCAGAAAGTAAGCGACATCGACAACAAGTTGGTAGGACTAAAGAATCAACTCGACACCAACTTCCTACCAGCAGACGACATAAATGCAGAGGCAAGCGAAAAGAAACCGATAAGTATGAACGTGGTTGACATAACAAAAGTTCTGAACGCCGAAGTAATGGCGCATGTTTCAAGAGAACTTGAAGGACTCAAGACCGCTACCAGTAACGTTGACAGGAAGTTGCAGTTTCATATAAACCTAGTGTCTGAGAACCTGGGAAAGGTGTTGAATCTGGTATCAGACGTTCATGAAGCAGTTGTCGAGCCTGAAGCCTCTCCATCGTTGCCTCCTACCTACAGAAACAAAACAAGCGTAAATTCTGCAACCGCTGTAAAAAACAGCAAGTTAGACACATTAGTCAAACACATGCACCCTATCCTTAGCGTGTCTGAGAAGATGGATGAAGTCTGGGACGTTGTGGTTGGGACTAAAACCTCTGTCGATGACTTGGTGCCTAAGTCGGACGAGCTTCTCACGCAAACTCAAAGACAAGAACGCGCCATTAGTGATATTCACGCCGATCTCCGCGTAAAAGCCAATAAGATCATTGCTAACTTAGACCTGGTTGAAAAGAGGCTAAAGAAACAAGAACATGACGTTGCAAACCTTGCACAAAGGCCAGTCCCAGCAGAATTATTACTCGACCCCACGATTGACCGACTCGTAGAATACGATCCAAACAGATATTCTGTTGTGATGCCACAAGATGAGATTGTAACAATAACTGAAACCCCCGCTCAATCGTCTACGCCTTCAGTAACCACAAACAATCACGTGACGCCAACCACCACCAACTTTATCTCATCACCAAGCACAGCCACACCTGTCAATGCAGCTACTCCTAGCGCCGGCAGCAGAGGAACAACGAGGAGTCGTGGAGTCATATTCCCTAGTGTGAAGAACAAACCCTCCCCTGCCAACACCACCTTCACTAGCGACCTAATAAACAACATCAAGGATGTCAAGGTGAGTGTTTACAGAGTACCGTCCAAAACAGAAATATGCTATGCCATGGCCCATCAAAATGCACATATCAATTTATTCCTTATTGAACGACGTTTTCTTTTACTCAGACTACAAAGAAATAATTGATGAGTAACTGAGTGTAAAGTAAGTGTTAAGGAAGCGGTCGTTGCCTGATCCTAAATAGTAATGCAGCATTTGCGAGGAGGGGACAAGGGTGCACAAATCTCCGGCGCCTAGTCGCTCCGGTGTTTATATTTGGTATGGAGTCTTCTAATATTTTCAGCAAAATTATTGCAGTAACTTTTCCCTTACATACAATAATATGCATAAACTTACATGCACCGAGCAAAAAGCGCAAGATAACAATGATGTTCAGAGGTCACTACAGCAATGTGGCAAGAACCCATTCGCGATCCACCGCGAACTACCAGAAGATAGTGGAGATGCAGACAATCACAACACACTGTATCATTCGAACCCGTGTCAGTAGCGAGAACCTGCTGGCAGGTACGCATGGCTACCCCGAAACGTTGGGTGACAGTCATCAGGCACTGTGTTGAAGGCATATCAAATTCTCTGCTAGAGAAAGTACTTTTGTAACAAAATTTAGGTGCGCATTATTTTTGCAGTGACCCATGTATGACCTTAATGAGCACATAGTTGCACTTCAGTCGCCGGTAAGTACTGTCAGATTTATTCCGAGTACGTCTGATACTGCGCTACTAGCTACACAAAGCAAGAACAAGTAATGTGTATGGTATCTCAATACAATACACATTCTGTATAAAAGATCTCCTGATAGATAACTAAGTTGATACAACGAAATGTTCTCAACCCCTTGCTTTACTGAGGGCGTGTAGTGACGAAGGGTCTGTAGCAGTGATTCTCAAACTTTTAATGGACATGCCACACTTGATACAGCCTAAGGCGCACCACATACTAGAATGTGCAACTGAAAAACCTTTTTAATATAATGTTACATATTTAACTCACATACAATACTGCAGGCCAACAAAAGACAAATCTGTTACTTGTTTTAAATACATTACTATTTATTCAGCTCATACACCAAATTACTGAATTGGTAAGGATTCGAATTTAGTATGGTAACAACAAATACATGCGTAACTTGATTATAATGCATACAGCAGTTGGTCAGTAGAAGAACGTATTGAGGAATATTATTATTTATTTTTATTCCTTCAGTCAAATGGTAAGACATAACTAAAACAAGATCATGGCCCCAACCTACGTAATTTTAAACAGTTCAAAACCACCCCTTTAGAGGTTAGGCGTAGAGCTACAATCACCGCCTAAAACACAACAATTCAGTAATATTGCGTACAAACAAATTTACATACACAAAACCACACCCACAAATGGAGGTCAGTGGAACAAGTTCACTCGACACATTACAAGATGACTGCAAGTAGGAGGGGAACACCTCGTCAGTTACAAGACATAACTCAGAGGCAGGTGTTGAATATGTAACAGACTAGAGTTCACCGAGTTTTAGTAAACCACTAACACTTCGAAATTCACTGTTTTGTTCTCAGAACAGATTAATGTAATACTGAACATCTCTTCGTTAGGGAGAATAATCCAAATACGCATGCATTTACCCAAGACCATCAGAAATCCACAATATAAGGACACAATCGCCCCAAAATTTTGGTTGTCTGAGATATGACGTTGTGTCATTGGACGAGGGGTTCGCGACCATTCGAAGGACGCGCACTATTCGCCCAACGACATAGCGTCATCACACAGAGGACCCGAGTTTTAGCAACATAGTCGTGAGAACCTTAAAACTCGCATCACCACTGCAGTCAATTAGTGACGATCCTAGGTGAAGAGCTTTAAATGATCTGGTTACACGAGACGGTATAACTCAGTAAGGTGAAGGGCTACAAGATTAATGACCTAGTGGCAGTCCCCAGTAAGGGCTGGGATGTTTTCTTTCCTATAATGTGCAGACTGGCCCTGAAGACCATGAAGTCTCCTATGCAATAGGAGCGGAGGACCGGGAGAGTGCCTCAAACTAAGACATGGCCGCTCCCCTCCAAATCGTCTAAATTTCATTACTCAATAATCATACTACCATTCATAATTTATATAGTCTAATCTCCTGAGAGCGCCGTTAAATAACCACGATTAAAACCAATAGCTCAGGTTGCGCAGGGTATAGTGAGGTACAGGTGCCTGTTAATTGTGCAGCCCTGCCAAAGGGATGTATCTGCAAGAGGTCGTGGACTATATAAGGTGGTAACTCGGCATTCGCCTTGAAAGACTAAAAAAATATAGAAAACATCTTTCAGATACCCGGTACCCTACGGGTTATTCGAACAGAATAGCCACTGAGAAAGACATAGTTGCGGTTATGAGGTTTCGTGTATAAAAGAAAGGAAGAGACAACCGCCGATTTCTTAACTATAGGGAGCGATGGAATGGACCCACCAACACCCAGCATACGGTCAACAACTCCGTCAGGAGCATTCAACAAGAGTTCTCTCAGAAAAAGTAACAGCAATAGGAAAGGAATAAAAAAAGAAACAATGCCACAACCAAATAAAACATGCATAAACGAGTACAAACCTAAATGCAACACTCTCCTCATAGTCGCTCAGTTTGTCAAGATTTTCTCCGGAAATATCGTACTCACAAAACCCCATTCTCATACAGGCTAACATTGTTATACCACATTTTATCAGATTAATTTTCTATACATGTTCCTCCCGTGGTCTATTTCGTCTAGGTTCTTCAAGTAAGATTCTTTACCCACTTAATTTCTATGGGCCGAACGCCCTAGAAATCGTGGTTCGATTCCGGGCAGGATCAAAAGAATTATCTTTTCGCCACAGCGTCCAGACCGGCTATTTCTCCAAGCTACCAGCCTCCTACTCAATGGACAAGGCGGACACTTTCCTCGAGGGACAAGCGGCCAGGACGTGAAGCTGACCACTCACCCCTCATTTAGTGCGAAGATTAAGAAGGAATCGAACTATACCTCCTCTCCCCCATACCTCTTCGTGGCAAACAGAGGGACAACTTTATCCTTTACATTCCATAATTTAACCACACTAATATTTTGTTACGGCCGATCCCAGTGGCAGCGCAGTCTAAGGTGTGGGTCTGCGGCCACCCGCTTGCTGGGATTTCGGGTTCGAATCCCGCCTGGGGCATAGATGTCTGTCTCTTGTGAATGTTGTGTTGCCACGTACAGGTCTCTGCGTCGAGCTGATCACTCGTCTACAGGTGTAGTACCGCGTGTGGTGTGTCGGAGTGTGATCTCGAAACCTCAACAATGAGGAGGCCCTGGCCCAATAGAGGATGCTACACCATGGTAAAATTATATATGTATTTTGTTATGAGTACAAATGATTGAGCTCTTGGCCGACTGCACGACTGAATCTAACGGTTAATTATCTCCATTTCTCACTAGCTAGAAGTTAGTCGCTGGTAAATGAAACAATTTTATCCTTCGTAAGGCATCCTATCCTATTCTTGGAATATCATTACTGAGCTTCTTGAACAATGAGTCGGATTTTGCAACAGGGATTATAAATGTTGTAAGCTATTAAAGCCGTAGTGCCGCAAGTGATATAAAGAGTAAAAGGTAAAGGTCACCCCGTAACATGCCATGACTGGCACAGTGGGGGAGCAGAAGTATTGCTCTACTCGAGTTTAATATCGGCTACTGATAAGGGTGAGTGATAAATGCCACGGGCCGGCCGCTTCATTCCTGGGAAGGAGCCCCGGTACCCATTGTACGAGCGGCTGGGTGGGCCTCGGGGCTCATCTGGACGAATATGGAAAGAGAAAACCCCTTGCCCCCGCCGATGTTCGAACTACGGGTCGCGTAGCTCGGAGCCAGTCGCTAGGTCAACTACGTTGTCCCGACCTCTGATATGAAGAGTGCAAATAGAAAAAGGTAAAGATATAATGGTCCCTGTGTACAATTGAGCGCCATGCAATGAAGGCATATGGAGAAGTGGAGGTAAGCTCCACGCATTCTGAACTTCGACGCAGGTGGTCAGTGATTAATAGAATTATATATTTTTTAGTCTAACACAACTTTATTGGATAAAATATAATTAATTAACAGAACATACCAGCAACATGTTTCGGCTTTTATGAAGCCATCTTCAGCCTGTAACTTAAGAGGGCCTTCATATACAACTGATAATCCCTTAAAATTACAAGATCGCCTTTATATTTCTTAACTAATATAATATATTAGAATACAAAATGTAAAATGCAAAATATAATTATAAAATACAAATAGCATATGATAAAAGAGACATGTAGAATAGAAACTTGATTATGATGGGAATTTTATGTACTGAGCAGTCTTGTAGAAGTTGTAAATGTTGTATTATTTAAGAGCCATTTCATTCGGAAGATGAGAAGCTACTGTCGTGAGGCTCCTTTTATGGTGTATATGGAGCGCTCCATATGCACCATAAATGTTTAATAAAAAAGCCGGAACATGTTGCTGCTATGTTCTTTTCATTAATTATAATTTATGCAATAAAGTTGTGTTAGACTATAAAACTATATATTTCTATTAACCACTGAAAACACAACAGGGATGCCTCACCTGAAAATTGTAGGTGGACAGCTTCACGCTCCGGCCACTTAGTTCCCGGCAAAGACCTATTAAATAGGGTGTTAGGTGTGCCAGCATTCTCGGTCAGGAAGCTTCGCGAAAGAGAATCATTTCTTGCCCCTACCAGGAATTGGAGTCCTATTCGTCAGTTGTCCAGTCCGTTGCCTAGCCACTATACTGACAACATAGCTGTACCTACAAACACCTAATGCCTCATATGGAGAAGAAAAACAGGTTCTTCTGCAGATACTAAAGCGTGAAATCAGGGATGAGCTCTCGGAAGTCTACTTTCCTTTGGCGAAGAGTTCTTAAGCAGGTCATGGGCGCTCCTTCACAACGTGCACCAAGACACCCTGCCTCACTATGCGGACAAAGCAGTCATTCAGCCTTCTACCAGACACATTACACTTCTCAATGCCACTGGCAGGAATATACTAATGACCAATTCTCTGAGAATAAAGCATGTGACCAATTACGTTTTTACGGGAAGCACAGCGTGAATCTCTTTTCTTGTCAAATTGATTAGGCTTATGCTTGTCTGACCTGCACCTCTGTTTTGAAACAATTTGCTTTTCTGACACACTCCGTGAAGTAAGATATCACTTTACAAACACGGCGATTCAGGACTCGATGTTTTAGCAACAATATCTTATTCCTGAGGTCACGCACAGACAAGAATGTAACGTAAACATACGCCCGACTCTCAAGGGTTATGGATCCATCACTGAGGAATAATAATAATAATAATAATAATAATAATAATAATAGGCGAACAAGTACTTCCATAACGTTTTCACTGCTGCACGTACAAAAATTATTCAAAGTGACTGCCTCAGCCTAGGTCTTCCTAGCACGTCTGGGTAGTTTGATACAGTTACCATCGTAGGAATATATGTTACATAGGTTTCAGCGTCCAAAATGCGAGGGATCGAGGGTCGAGGTCTGGTGATGTGGGTGGTCAGTACTGTGGATAACCAAATCGATCCACTGGCCAGTAAAGCAATGATCGAGATACGTACCGAAGTGTATTGAAGGTGGCGGTGTTCCTTTTGAGTATTCGTTCGGGTTGCCACATCAATAACACAGTGCTGACCATCAAATCACGTTCCATTTGGAGGGCTATATTATTGTGATGGCACGTTAAGTAAACAGGCACATGCATGATCTGAATTGACATCCCAGTACGTACTGTCACTTAACATGTCTGAAATTTAAAGGATTCCATTACATTCTAAACGCCCAGGAAATGGTATTTAAAAATATGCCATACGAATTTCAAGCGTATAGTTCCGCAGAGTCGAATAAAAATTGTGAGCATTCAGTCGAATGATGGTTCTCGTCGTCGTGGCTAATTTTGAACAGTCCACGAAGAGGCAATGCCGTGTTAGTTACTAACTCGTCAATGAAACTTGCAGGCCTTCAACAAGTCGGGGAAAATGCAAAATAATAAAACAAATTACTCTTAGACCAACTCCAAGGAGCACGGTCCTTCAGACGCTAACCGCTCATCGGATAGTCAAGGAGATCCCCGTATTTTACATAATCCTACGGTTCACTGCTGTGTTCACAACAGCTTCGACTTGAGTCAGATGAATCTAGTTCATTACTCCCACTCTAATTCACGATGATCTATTTTAATATTATCCTCCTATCTACGACTAGGCCCTCCAAGTACTCTCTTTATGCCAAGTTTCTCACCTGTGTGAGTGACAAGTTGTTATTAGACTATTAACACCATTCCTCTTTCATCAATTATATAGGCCTATTCTGAAGTCTGTCCCTGGGCTCAAAGGTAAAATTAGTCTTGCCGTCTTACTTAATTACTCACTTACTTACTCCATGCAGCAGAGTCCTTCATGAGGAGCTAACAGGTTTTCAGCTAGTCATGATGAAATTCCCCACATTGTATGGAAAACGAAGGTTCATTACCTTATTCACAAGTGCAAGCCGCGTGTCACTATCCTGAACCAGCTCGATCCAGTCCATAACCCCACATCCCACTTCCTGAAGGTAAAGGTAAAGCAGTCCCATTACAGGCCTGGACAGGCCCAGAGGGTTCTTAGGAAGTTAAGGTTCCCAGATTTCGTGACAACGGCACAGGACGGTGGTAGGTTGTCAGCCTTACGCACCTGCCGCCTTTATCCCCAGGAAATAATCCTGGTACTCATTTCTGTTAGAGGCTGCGTCCACCCCAGGGCCATAGTGCGATCGGAAGGATTTTATGTCAATGAAAAATCCACTGACACCAGCTGGGATCGAAACAGCGACCTTCCGATTTATAGCACAGCATCTTAACCATTGTAACCATTGTGCTACCGCAGTCCCCCCCCCACTTCCTGAAGATCCATCTTAATATTATCCTCACATCTACGCCTAAGTCTTCCAAGTGGTCTCTTTCGCTCAGGTTTACCCACAAAAACGCTGTATACAACTCTCCTTTCCACGGCACGTGCAGCATGTCCCGCCCATCTCATTTTTCTCGATCTTATCACCCAAACAATATTGGGTGAGGAGTACACATCATTAAGCTCCTCCTTATGCAGTTTTCTCCACTCCACTGTTACCTCGTCCCTCATAGGCCCAAATATTCTCCTCAACACAATCATCTCAAACACCCTCAGCCTATATTCCTCCCTCAACATGAGCGACCAAGTTTCACACCCATACAAAACAACAGGCAAAATTCTATTTCTGTGTAACTTAAACTTTTAATGTTTGGATAGCAAACTGGAAGACAAACGATTCTGCACCGAATGATAGAAATCGTTCCCTGAATTCAATCTGCTCTTAATTTCTTCCTGAATAGAATTTTGATTTGTTAAGGTTGTTCCTAAATATATGAACTCTTCCACCCTTTCAAAGGAACTATTTACAATATTTATATTGTGATTTCCTTCTGCATTCTGATCTCGAGACATGACCATGTACTTGGTCTTATCAGCATTTACGTCTAGTCCAGGTTGCTTACTAGCAGACTACTACTAAAGCTTTTGCGTTCTTCTTTATAGTATGTACGCTTCCTCCCAATATATTAATATAATCACCATAAACCAAGAGCAGATGTGTACCATTTAATTTCAAGCCAACCTGGTTTAACTGAACCCTCCTAATGGCGTACTCTAAAACAAAGCTGAAAAGCAATGGCGATAAAGCATCTCTTTATTTCAAACCATTCCTAATAGGAAACATGTCAGACAAAAGCTTGCCTACCCGGACTCTGCTATAGGTTGCATTCAGACACATTCTTATTAGCCTTACCAGCTTCATGGGAATACGAAACTCAATGACAATATTATACAAGATCTCCCTCCTAATTGAAACATGAGCTTTCATGAAGTCTATAAAGAGCTAATGCACTGCCTCGTTGTATTCCCATTTTTTCTGAAGTATTTGACAAATGCAGAATGTATGATCCGTAGTTGACCTGTTGCGTCGAAATCCACATTGATGATCCCCAGTAATTTCCTCTTCATATGAAGTTAACCTTGGCAGCAGGATGTTGGGTAAAATTTTGTACGTGGTTGGCAAGATATTAGGGTCTAAAAGTTTCCGGCCTGACATACAAAAGCCGCGCCGAATGGATTAATGCTGCGAGGGATATATAGCGCCATCTATGGTGAGGTTAATGTATCAGTTTCAGGCGGCTACGTGCTACAGTATGCTGGAGGCACTCGTGCTAGTACGACGTGTTGCGCTGAGCTACTTCAATGTCGAAAGTCCAGTACCACGCGGTAATCAAATTCCTCAGTAAAGAGGGGCATGCGCCAGCTGCTATCAAACAACGCTAGGATGGCGTTTGTGTTGAGGCTTCTCCTTCGTTTTCCACAGTAAAGGAGGAATGGGCTAAACAGTTTCGCCTCGGGACAGAGAGCGTCGAAGTTGAGCCTCGTGAAGGTCGGCCCGTGGAGGTGGTGACTGAAGAAATGAGTATTGAAGAGGTACTACTGAGTGACAGGCGGCTAACGCTTAAGGAAATCTCAGTAAGACTGGAAATTCCTAAAACCACCGTCATTCGGATCATCCATGAAGATCTTCACACGAAGAAAGTCAGTGCAAGATAGGTGACCAGACTTCTTTCTTCAATTCAGAAGGAGCACCGTTTGACGTGTTGTCAGAAGATTCTGGAGCTTTGCCGTGGCAATCAGAAGCACGTATTGGAATCAATTGTCACAGGGGATGAAACCATGGTCCTTTATTATGATTCTTTATCTAAAAGGAAATCAATGGAATGGCGCAAACCAGACGAAGCACCGCCGAGAAAGGCTAAGATCACTCAGTCCGCCAAGATCGTGGCCTTCTGGGATTGCAGAGGAATTTTGTTGATTGATTTCAAAGAAAGAAACACCACTGTGAACGCTGCGTATTATGCTTCACTTTTACACAAACTACGTGACGCCATCAAGGAGAAGAGGCGAGGAATGTTTAGCCCTGGAGTTCTGTTGCCAAGGCTGCTGTGAAGGAATGTGGCTTCGAGGAGATCGACCACCTACCCTACACCCCAGATCTGGCACCCAGTGATTATTACCTCTTCTCCAAACTAAAGAAAGATCTTCGGGGTAAGAAATTTGATGATGAGGAGGTCAAAACTGCTGTGATGGAACATTTTGCAGATAAAGAACCAGACTACTTTTTGAAGGGCACAGAGTTACTAGTTCACAGATGTGAAAACTTTGTTGACATAATGGGAGACTACGGCTAACAAACTCTACTCTCTTAGCTGCTGATACTATTCTGTGGTGTACAAAAAACCCTCTTCCCCATTGATAATTTTCGTTTCCTTTTCCATAGAAAAAATTATAATCCCCTGCTCTTAACATGCCCTCTTTGTCCCACTTAACCTCCTGTACAACCACTAAATCTAACTTATATCCTGCTAATTTCCTTGTTGCTGCTGCTGACCTTTACGGGCTCCTAACATTCCAAATAAAAAATCTCATGTCTCTTTTGCGTTGCTTAGTTCGTACAAAAGTGTCAGTTCAGGTTCGAGGATTTCTGTGTGAAAAATTTCGTAACAAGATATGTTTTCACGGTGAGGAGTTGTTAGCACCTCGCCCGACCACCAAGGTGGAGGACCATCCCTTGTCGGCTGCCCGCGACTGCTTATTCAATGCATTCGCAGCTCTCCCCCCCCCCCCATTTTGGAGGCCTTTCTTTCGGTCCCCAACCCGGGGGAGCCCCCATGCCGTGGGGGCAGGGGCCCCCTTTTCCGGGGGTGTTGCCTTCTACTTTATAAA
>Ga0123357_10005799_pt1 | contig 14875 bp, 7 predicted proteins | sample TergutEmb28metaG_FD_89873 | JGI IMG/M metagenome (GOLD analysis project Ga0123357, IMG submission 89873) | Embiratermes neotenicus P4 segment gut microbial communities from Petit-Saut dam, French Guiana - Emb289 P4 | ecosystem: Host-associated > Arthropoda: Insects > Digestive system > Gut ...
ACATTATAGTCGCGAGCTCCTGATGATGGGCACAGCAATACCCGAAACATGTTGAGCCTATAAGAAGTACAATAAAATAATAAATTACATCTAGTTGGTTTTTATTCTTCAGTTATCACAATGATACACGGTCCAACAAACATCAAATTAGCCTGATTTCTTTGGTCTAAAAATTTTTCAGCTTTTTCGTCAATCCATGTCTTGTATTGCTTCCGTTCAAACTGATCTAGACTGTCTTTAGCTGAGATATGTATATGGTCAGTAACATTTTCCCAAACACTGTTTATGTGCCCGCTATCATATACATTCTCCAAAGCTGCAAACCTGTTTGAGATATTAATCTGATATTATTCCTATATTTCTTCCCTTTTAGCGTCCTGGGATTTAATCTCTCTGTATCACACTTACGTTTCTATCCTATCCTCTTTTATTTACCAACTGTCGTGCACTGCACTGTGTTTCTTCACTCACAAATTAGTTCTTTGTTCTACGCGTTTCTGTGTTTACTTAACACCATCATCAGTGGACCTCATTGGTGTTAGTAAACATCGGAACGGTTAGGAGTAAGAACTAATCTGTGAGTGAAGAAACACAGTGTAGTGCACGACTGTTGGTAAAGAGAGGGATATTGTAGACCATGGTGTATGGTCTGTACATTAATAAAATTATCTTCTTTTCGTTTATTTACTTGCAGTCGGTCCCCAACTATTGCAGTCATTAGACTGCGATCCGTGTCACAATCAGATACTCTCATAAATCCTACCTTATTCTGTTTGTGAAGATGTGATCAATATGATTTTGAGTCTTCCCATCACGAGAAGTCCAGATTTATTTTCGTGTTTTTCGGTGTGGCAACCTTCTACCATTTACAAATAGATTTCTCGACGATATGGCAGGTTTACTGCTGTAACACCTTTAGCATTATTACATTCATGTGGACGGTCTTCGTGACTTTTCGGTGTAAAAATATTTTCTCTCCAAAATGATTCATAGATATCTGACAGAATTTACTTGTGGTACTTGGAAACTGACAGAATACCTGCTCTAGTTTGTCATAGCACCTGTCCCTTATATTGTCTCTTATCCCTAATTGGGGCATTAGTTCGGACACGAGCATTCAAAACAATACTATTGCAGCAGCAGCAACCTCTTAGTATTACATATTACATCTTACCACCAACAAATACTGTTGTCTTAACTGCTAAAAAAATTCTTTTATATACAAAAAATTATTTTCTTCGATAATGTTTTTCGTCCAATTTTCCATAGAAAAAAAAAGTATAAATCTATGCTGGCCTAGTGCCGTTCATCTGGTTCTCGTCGTGGCGTTCTTCACACACAACAAATGTAACCCACATTCCGCCAGTTCTCTTGCAACTCTGTGCACTAACAATGGCTTGTCAAGTCCTCGCATTTTAATTTCCAAGTATGATATATGGTTTCTGTTGGTTAAATTTGCTAAATAGGACCCGTGGAAGTCCGACACCCTGTGTAACATTTCGTTATGTATTGTTTGTTTAAATTTGGGGAATTTTTAATCCCTCGCCCGAACTTCGAGATGTAGTAACATCCATTTTCCGTTGCGGGGGCTAATTATTCGTTATATTCGCTGCTAACCTTCATGTTTTCAGTTTTCATCATCCGAAAGCTCAGGAAGCGCCATGTATTGGTGACAAGTACCCATTTGTCATGCTCAAAACCCAGTATTCTGTGTACCGATATTATTACAAACCCAACAGCTTCGAATGGCAGGATTATAGACGAATGATTTATTGGAAACAACGTGAAAGGAAGCGGTCGTGGACTAATTTGAATTAGTCTGCATAAATGTACGTGGAGTTACTGAAGAAGGCACTTCTGTCATGATAACTGGCCTTCCTGCCCACATGTGAACCGGGGACTTTCCGAATACGAAGCCGGAGGGTTATCCATTACATCACGAAGTACGTAACCAGGAAGCCTTGATGAAGTCATTTGGGCCTGCTGTGCGTGTATAGTGCAGAATCGAACCCAGGAATTGACTAGTACGAAGCAGCAATAAACGCCACTCAGTGTTACACCCAAAATATTCTTCTGGTTTGGTTCTTGTTCCTTTGTATATTGTCCATGTATTTTTTTTTTTTCTGAAGCTTCCCTACTCGTTTTTCTGTGCCTCTTCTTTCACTTTTACTGATTCTTTCCCGGTTTTGTGCATTCCACTCCCGGTTTTTATTTTTGTTTATTCTGTCTCGCTGCGTTCCGGATAATCCATATTACTCACGTCATTGAAAAACACTTGCCGGCGGCCACCTGCCACTGAAAATTTAACCTGCAGTTGGAGGGGCAAAACTCATGAGACAAGAGCAGAAGTTCACACTGGTGAAACCCATGAGACGTAACCTGATTGTTCTGCTGTCTTTACACGCACACACACACAGCTTTAGACCTTGACTTCGCCAAGTGTCGTCAGGTGTGTCGTTCTCGGAACGCCAAACGATTCAACAAGTCCAGAAACTGAGTAATCGTAACTCACAGTAGTGAGGACCGTATGGATTTGCTTTCTCCAATATCTGTTACACATGGCCCTCTGTTTTTGGTTTTGGACAGTCAGTGTCCGTGTTGTTCCTTATGCGACGCCCTCCTTCTTGAGGCATCGATCCTGCAGCTCTCTGGGAGCTAGGGAAGACTTCTTTTTAACAGCCACGTCATTAGGACGGTGGACTGAAATAAGATTTGCATGAAGCCCCTGCAGTGTTCCAGTTGTCTTCTTCTATTAGTTACTGCCTACCAATAAAAAGTTCCTTAACTATTAATAATAAGCAAACGAAACCATACTATAAATGACAGGGGGAATACAGCATTTACTTACAGTGAAAAAAAGTTTTCGTTCAAGAACATTGCCCTATCCCAAGCTGATGTCATTAGGCTCAATTTCCTTTACATTTTCTTCAGATTTTAATAAGGTCTGTTTTTCCAGACCCTTCGTTTGGTAAGTTTAACGTGTCAAGAAATCTCCGCGCGAGTTGTTCAATAATAATTTATTTAAAAAGTTGTCATTTGCACTGAATGTAATCTCTTTCAGCCTGGACAGGCTCTTAAGTCTCCAGGAGTTTGAGATTCCCAGAATTTCTAGACAATCGGCACATGACGGTTGTAAGGTTGTCAGCTGCCTTTACCCCCAGGAGATAGCCCTGGTGTTCATTTCTGTTAGAGGCTGAGTAGACCCCAGGACCATAGTGCAGCCGAAGGGATTAAGTCAATGAAAATTCCTAATGACCCCCATCAGGAATCAAACTCGTGACCTTCCCGCTTGTAGTGCAGTGCCTGAACCAACAGCACCACCGGGTACCCAATATAATCATTTTAGGGAGTGGAATTAAAACATATGCAAACTCCTATCAGGTTTTTGGGCACTAGAACAATGTAAGCCTCTATGACGCAAGCCGCGCAATCTCGAATTGTACCGAAGGGACTCACGATTTGAGATAATGCTCAGTTAAACGTGAAGTTTTCCATGTTTTTGTTCTCATTTTTTTCATTACTGATGGGAAATGGGTGTTTTGTAATTAAAAGTTTCTGTTAATTTAATACACCTAAAATTAAGTAATTTTCTTATTTGTAAAAATGTCCACTATGAATGATACTGCGAGTTAGGATAATTTTGGGAATGGGTCCATGGAACCCGAACACGCCATATCGAGTAGACGGTGCTGTGTTGGATCCTGTTAGTCATTTATCTCTTTCTCGGTATTAGATCCAGAAATTTACTATATCGAAAATAAATATGTAACTGAATTCCTCGATTTTTAATTAAATTGATTGTAGAATTCTTTACCGTTGCTTTTGGTGAAGCAGCAGAGGACGTGACCAGTAGGGCATTCCATAAATATAACGCCAGTTTTCTTGTCTCCTTTTATACAGAGATCCAAGCACTGTTACTGACATCACTGACTATTGTCAGATGATTATATGCACATGATCGCCGTCATTGTGGTGCTGCCATCTATGTGAATATGTTACGTACCTCAGCGTTAGCTGTCAGGTGCCAGCAAAGCAGTATCGCCCGCTTTTCATATACAGATTTTTCCTGAGCGTAGCGACGTCGTGGATTGTGTAACAATGTTAACTCAGTATGCATTTGACAAGTTTTGGAGATACAAACTCTTGATATGTAATTCAGACTAGACAAATTTCTCTATGGGAGTTTTATTCTTTTTTTTCATGGCGCAGTAGCCCTTAGTGGGCCAAGGCCCCCTCATAATTGAGGCTTGACAACCTACTCAGACACCCCACGCTCAATAGAACTCTAGTGGACGGGTGATCAGACCCGACGCAGAGAGCTCTGCCTGACAACACACAACACTCACAAGAGACAGACTTTAGTGCCCCCGGCGGGTTTCGAACCCACAATCCCAGCATTTGTGTTGCCGCAGACCCACGCCTTAGACCTCACGATAACTGGGATCGGCATACAAGTTTCGTTACCGAATAAAATCAATTCTTTCCTTTTTAGCATCCTTAAAACTCCCTTGTCATTGAATGAGGGTCGCTGGTGATACGTCGCGGGTTAATATGATAGACGCGTACCTGTCTGCGAAATTAGATGACGTCATGTCTCAGAATACCCTACTTTCGATACCACGAGGAGAATCTCAAATCTCAGTTACATGTCGGTATCAATTTAGTTTGTACGCATAGCTCAATATGTGTTTCTGTCCTGGGCGGAGCTTGATGAATTGTAACAAAGCAGGCAAAGTTCGTACAGCATAACACCGCAGCGCATTCAGATAACAATTGTTGTCTTGGGACAGCAATAAGTATTACATATTCTGATTTCGTATCTGTTGCCTTAGTTATCTAACACGCAAGGCACATGCGTCGTATTAATTAGCTTCTGTGCCATGTCTGGATGTGCCGTATTTTGCCACATTAGCTCACATAGAACACAATTTTCGGAAAGAAAACATTTCTTGAACCTAAAGTGTATTTTGACTTTCTGTATAATAATTGTCTAAAACATTTCTCATTCTAATTAGAACTCGGCGAAATACTGCCAAAAACATGCAGGGTTCTGCATGTACAGTATCCCTTATTATTTGTTATACTTTGTGTGTATTGCTGCTTTTACTTTAGATGCAGGACTACTGGCTAGAAGTCAGTATTCGGAAGGTCCTGCGACCGGCCACCTCGACACAGGTTTTTCTTGGTTTCTCTGTGTCTATAAGCAAATGCTGAGATGGTTCCCAAGATTTCAAGTTGCCACTGCATACTTCTCATGTAGCCCTCCCGACTTAAATTTATTAGTAAACAATTTCATATTTTGTACACATGTAAAATAACCACTACCACCGGGTGACAACCCAATTGTAGTTAATAAATATTATTATTATTTATTGTTGTCAAATTTTATGGAACTTGAATTTTTTCGGAAGAATTCCGAAAAATATTTAAATTTCAAATGTCTTAAAATTCTGTCAAGTGGAAGCCAAATTCTTCCATACAGACAGACGGACGGACACACAGGTAGACAGACATGAGGAAGCTAATAGTCGCTTTTCGTAATTTTGCTAACGTGCCTAAAAATAAGCAGATTTCATGAAAATAGGAAAGGTACTTAATGTAAGTAGCTGCACGCTCGATAACCCGTAGAGATTTTCTTCTTTGTACGATGTCAACAACCATCCTTTCATCCCTTGAGGGCCAAAGTCGTCATGGAAGCTGACTACTGAAAATTTCATCAGATGCCGAATTAAAATGTGAGCAGCTCTGTGTCCCTCAGTACGTATAGGCACAAGGAAAGTATCTTTATACGTAAGCAGAAAGTGAACTGGATTCAAGTGGCTTAATGAAGATCTCAATGGCGTTTTTTTCTATACACTGGTAAAAGCCTTGGCGTTCCACAAAACGGGATATTTTGGCCAGGCGGACGGCTGAACTGCTAAAGGAATTGTATATTCCATACTTACTGCTGCTTATAAACATGGTAAAAATGTGAGGCCCGTTCGCAAAACTGCGAAAAGCGACTATTAGCGTCGTCATTTCCGTTCGTCCGTCCGCATGGAACAACTAGCCTCCCACTTTATGCGATTTTCATGAAATTTGATACTTGAGTATTTTTTCGGAAAGCTGTCGAGGAAATACAAATTTCATTAAAACCTGACAAGAATGACAGGCAATTTACATGAAAAGTTGTTTACTTTTATGATAGTACCTCGCTTGATCTTCGTAGAATGCGAAATTCTTCAGACAAAAGTTGTAGAAAACATCACATTTTATGTGCAATATTTTTTTTTTTTTCGAAAATAGTTCCTGTTATGAGATGATGTGGAATAATATGTTACAACCGGACAGGGCATAGGTGACAATATGATACGGTGCTGGCGCTGCGCATTTCTTTATTTATTTATTAAGTATGCTCCATCACCCAGAGGTGATACTACATACTATAGTGTGACTGGTTATTTATTCTTGGTTATAGGTAGGGGATGCAGGGTCTGTCTCTGCTCTCGAAGTCGGCCACTGCATTCCCTTTACAATGTATAAGCATTGCGTAATATCTCTTAGTACTCTGTAATTACACCGTCACCGCTATAGTTTGTCAAAATCTATTGAATTTGTAAATTTCATAAATGATTTCAAATGTTTGGTTATTAGATCGTGCTTGTTTATTGGCCAGATTCCATGTTTTAGTGTATCCTTCTCCAGTTTTTCCCTTCGTTGATGAAGTAGGGTGCAATCGTATAGCAGGTGGTCCGTAGTCTGATCCCCCTTGTTGCAAGGACATGTTGCACTTTCCAGTAACTTGAATCGGTGTAGGTAGGCTCTGGTTTTACCGTGTCCTGAAACCATAGCTGTGAAGTTTGAGGTTATGTCTATTTTCGATTTAAGTCTGTCTGTTATTCTTGGATAGAATTTTTTGTTTGAGCTGCCTTTGGACTTTCCTCCCACTTTTGTTGCCATTTTGGCTTGGATTCTTCTTCTAGCTCCCGGAACAGCATACTCAAGCGTATTCTGCTGTATTAGGATGTCTTATCTTTAGCCCGCGCCACTGTTTTGGCCAGTTGATTATCCATGGCGCTGCGCATGTTGGGTGCCTAAGGCTGCAGACACACACACACTCAGAATTTATAATACAAATTGTTTTCCACGGCAACAATGGTTACGCGAACGCACCCCAATATTATGTTTATACGTACATTGCCTATCTTGTTTCTCACGTAAGACGCTGTTGTGGACCGTGAATAAACGGCGAAAGTTTTTAGATCTACATTTTGTGGTAGCTTTTCCAATATGTTCCGTGTCTTCGCTGTAACTCTAGCAGCTAGACTTAAAGTTTTGTGAACGCACTTGCAACGGGCAGCAGGTGCGGTGATTCCCTGAACGAACGCAGTCTTTCTCTCGCACTACGTTGTTCTTCTATTCCAATTTGAAGCAGCTGTAAATTCGTATTAGTGGCGTCACATCAGAAGGAGTCTTATTTTCTTGTTTACCAGCCACGAACAATTTATTGTCTCATCTTCCAGTACCGCCGCTCTGCATTAACATACAAATCCTGTTTCACAAGTTCGGCTATTATTTCTTGTCACGTTCAAATTCGAACCTCTATTTTACTTCGGGCCCTTAACAAACCAATTAAAGCAGTGTAATATGGATAATCCATTGAGTATATAGAGACTACGGTCTCAAACGCAGAGATAATTAGGTTCGATACCCAGCAGTGATAGAGAATTTTACCCTTGCATCCTGAACTATTTTGGGGCCCACACAGATATAGTGCATACGTGGCGGGATTTAAGAAGGGGGGTGAGCCTAACAAATCGACACCAATTAGGCAAAGATGAAGAATACTTAGAGCTATACCCCTATTCTGTCATACCTAATATCGCGTTTAATTCATTTAATTACGAAATGGTACAAATTACCTCACAAACTGTAACAAAAGCACATAGCGTGTTTTTGTTTGGAAAAAAGTTAGGGGAGGTGCGGTGAACCCTGAAGAAAGTTGTCTTCTGGTGTAATATAAAATTGCTAACATTTCATTATACATATTGCCTCCAACTTCAGGCTAAAATATGATGTTAGCAGAATTCTACGAAAGTCGGAAAATTTGCGCCATATTTCTAGTTCCTTATTCAAAGGAGCACTTCGTAATCTGCATCATACAGCATCTGCTGTAGCACTGGCGAGTCCTTTTTGACTTTAGAAAAGCTGTTGTCACTGGGAATCTCTTTTTTTTCTCGCTTCCTAAATCGATTGTTCAGCGTTCCGAGACGCGACGCGCGATACAACGGAGCGTCTGCCCAACCCTTGTCGGTTAATCAGAAAACAATACTCTATATCTGACGTATTTTTCAGTCTTAAAACTTAATTGTAAAGTTCTACTGTGGTAATTTTGCAAACTGTGCTGAAGGGTTAGTATTTCGCTCTGCTAGGTGTTTATTACGTCAGAAAGGCTGTTGATATTCTGTTAAGTATTAAATATTAACAATAATTAAAAACATTCCTTATAATACCAACATTTCAATTAGGTTCACATTTTGTTCTCCAACAATAAGATAAATATTATATGCTCGTAATTGCTTTTGTTACACAATACGCCATTTAAAACTGGGACCGCGCGAGATAACTGTGTGTGTATTGTTTGTCGAGTCTGTACTAGAGTACCCTCTGCGTTCTTAACCGTGGATTAAGCATTTATTTTCGGCTTATGTCTGTATTCACTGTGAGAGTGTTTAAGGTACTTCTGAAACGTATCCTGTTTTATTATTTATTTATACATACACGTTTAATCCATTGCTTATGGTTTATTTAGCGATAATGTCTATGGCTCGCTTAACAACGAATGGCAGGCTGTAGTGAATATGGTATTGAAAGTTTGGATTCCATAAAATCCTTATGATTTTGTGTGAAAACTCTAATTAAATATTAGATTTTCAGTAGTTTCCTGCTCCAATGATTCAGTCAATCAGTAAGTAGCTCGTTATAGGTGCGATATTTGATTATTACATAAAGGTGTGTGAGTTTGCATCTCTGTTATGTTTTTATTTATCCGTCTTTTATCTCCTCCCTTGTTTTAGCTGCTACGTTTGTTATTTAGAAACGCTTCGGGGTTTAAATATTATGACGTCAGTTTAGTTTCTTTCATCTTCTCCTTTATTTCACCTCTCCTGTAAAATGGGTACCGCGTGTTTCCCGGGGGTAAAGTGCGGCCGGGTCATGCTGCTGTCTACTCACCCCTTCTAGTGCCGCGGTCATGGAAGAGTAGAGCTATACCTCTATCCAGCCTCTGGGCCACACCGAGCCTGTAACGGGGTCACTTTACCTTTACCTGTTTTTTACTTCTGTTATTCTAGGCCCGGTAGCGCAGTCGGTATAGCGACTGACTACGGACTGGACGGTCCGGGATCGAATTCCGGTGGGACGAGATATTTCGCCCGTCCAAACCGGCCCTGGGGCCCACCCAGCCTCCTGTAAAATGGGTACCGGGTCTTTTCCGGTGGTAAAGTGCGGCCGGGGCGTGCTGCTGACCACTCACCCCCTTCTAGTGCCGCAGTCATGGAAAAGTAGATCTATACCTTTACCCACCCTCTGGACCACACCGGGCCTATAACGGGATCACTTTACCTTTTACCTTTTTTACTTCTATTATTGTGGGCCGGGTAGCTCAGTCGGTATAACGACTGATTACGGGCTGGAAGGTCCGGGATTCAATCCCGGTACGTCTCGCCTTGATCGCATTTACATTAGCTCTACACTACAGCGAAAGGAACAACGGGTAGAAACGATAGTAGCGGCCTTCACGGATCATCTCGCGGTTGTGATTAGAATGGAGTCCAGTGACCCTATACCGGCGGGCGGGAGAGGACTCTGGCGCATGAACACCACCCTATTAGACGAGACATGCTTCCGACAACTATTACAGGATAAATGGGACTTCTGGCGGGCCCACAGGAAATACTACCCCACCACGATGATGTGGTGGGAGAGGTACGTCAAACGCATACTACGACAAACGTTCACCTGGGAATGAACCACGTGCAGACGTGACAGACTGACGATGGAGAATTTCTATTATCAGGTGATACATAACTTACTTCGGGCACCAACCGACCACGCGACAAAAGCCACAACATTAAAACACATGAAAACGAAGATCACCCGATATCACCATGAAGAGCCAAAACGTCTGTTCCTCAACAATCGTGAGAGAATAGATGATGAGAATCCGTCTCTATACCACTTAGTTAGGGCGGAAGCAGCACGAGACAAGAACGGTCCAGACAATACAAGACCGCAATGGCGTCACTCACACAACGATGGCAGGCATAAAGCACACTTTCAAGGACTATATGCAAACGTAATTCGACATCAATCCGGTGGACGGTGAAAGTCTTCGACGCCTGATGCAAAATGTAATTAAGACGCTCCCTCAAGACGTGGCGAAGGCCCTGGACACACCGATAACACTGGACGAACTGCGATGTGCTGTACAGAAAGGGAAATCCAACAAAGCTCCTGGTGAAGATGGTATCAGTCAAGACTTCTTTAAAAAGATGTTGGAAACAATTACATATTACCTTCTTGAGATAGTAAACCAGATTTATATAGACGATATGATCTCTGACAACCAAAAACACGGACTGATATTATGTGTACCTAAGAAACTCAGGCCAACCCGACCAGAAGACTTTCGACACCTGACGCTGTTCAATGCTGACCTTAAACTGATGACGCAGGTCCTTGAGAACCACATAAGCCCATGGCTAACATTCTTCCTACATCCAAGTCAGCATTGTGGGATACATGGTGATAGCATTTTTGAGGCCATAGCCACTGTACGTGAAGCGATTTCTTATACGGAATACACAAGAACGTCTATGTGTATATTATCTATTGACTTCAAAAAGCCTTCGACAATATATCTCACGGCTACTTCTTCCAGATTTTGGGGTCCTACAGGTTTAGCAAGAAGTTTCAGCAATGTATCCGTCAAATGTAGGGAAGGGAACATCGTCAGTCTATATCAATATTTACAGGACGGGGAAGTTTTCCATTAACTGCTCAGTGCGGCAAGGATGCCCTCTAAGCTTGCAGCTCTTCGCGATATGTATGGACCCTCTATTGTGTGCCCTTGAGTCCATCCTGATGGGAATCCCAGTTAGTAAAAATAGCTAGAAGTCTGCCGTGATTGTATATTCGGATGATGTAACGTTACTACTAACGTCACCGAGTGAAATACCGAAACTACAAGCCATACTGAACCAGTATGGGAAAGAATCTGGCGCAAAGATCAATATCCAGAAATCGAAAGCCATGGCATTGGGAATGTGGGACACAACAGTGAACATAATGGGAATACCGTACCATGAAAACATGAAAATTCTCGACATCCACTTCACGAGCACAACCAGTCAATCGGCACTGAATAGTTGGTCTGTAGTGACAGATGGGTTACGTGCACAAGGACGCGAAGCCTGCTACAGAGGGCAAAGTCTCAACAAACGAATCCAATTTTCCCACACCTATGTTAGTCCGAGCGTGGTTCACCGTACAGGTCTTCCCGATGCCACCAACCTGTGAACGACAAATCAACACAGCGATGACATGGTTCCTATGGAGAGGGGGCATTTTCCGTTTACCACTATCCACCCTCCAACGGCGGAAGCTACAGGGAGGGTGGGACTTGATCAATGTCGATGCGAAAAGTCGAGCATTACTACACTTCCGCTTACAAACACAAAGTACCGTCCCAGGAACATTTATGGCGAATTGGTTTTGGAAGTGGAAACTTCAGACACCGGGCCCAACCCGCCCCAGATCCAACGGATACCGGCTAACATTGAGTACCTGCGCCAGTTCGCGATGGATGGAGCCTAGGCTACGTTACCCCGCAACAGAGGTCTGAAACGAGCAAAGCATATAAGCGTCGTATTTACGCCACCATGGTTACACACGACAGACGTCTGAACTCCCAGTCATGCGGAACTCACGCCTCTGGGCTACCTCGGACTGGGCGTCAGTATGGCGTAACCTGCACGGGACACCAGTACCTGAGGAAATAAAGATGGATTGGTATACAGCCATACACGACACAGTCCCTACACAAGACCGATTAAACAAAATCAACATGGCCGCCACGAACCTCTGACGACACTGTAACGCGATAACCTCACACACCGCCTTACTGAGTGCGGAGAGGGGCAAATGATGTGGGATTGGACAAGCGAAAGGCTTGCAATGATATTACGGACTCATACGTGGTATGAGAAGCATACGGGACGGTTGGCTACTACGCCTTACCCTTAGCACATGGCCTCCCAAACGAAGGCGAGCGTTATAATGGATACTCGCTAACTTTGTGGCGTACCGTTTGCAGCAACGGCACAAGCTGACTTGTCACGACTACTATGACTTTCTACGGAGAGCGAAGTGGAAACTACAACAAGGGACACGGTGGCACGAGAGCATGGGAAATTACCTTCGTGTAATCACAGAGGTACTACCGCCAGGAATTGCATACACTTGACCATAAGAAGTGCGCGGGTATATTACGGAGCCATCTAATATGAACTCAAGGTATCAATACGCCCCTACCTGATGTCACTGGAATGAATGAATATACTTCCGCAACTGGTTAGACATATGTTCCAAATGTAACGCACATTGCAGTCCCCTTGGCCTACTGTTCTGACCCGAGAAGACTCCCTCCACTTGTAGACGTAGGTTGGTACAGTAGCACGATGCACTTGCTGTATACGGATATTAGAATATACGCACTTAAAATTAAAAAAAAAAAACTTCCGATGGGGCCGAGATTTTCCGCCCGTCCAGACCGACCCTGGGGCCCACCCAGCCTCCTATACAATGGGTACCGGATCTTTCCTGGGAGTAAAGCGCGGCCGGGTGGGTGCTGCTGACCACTCACCCCATCTAGTGTCGCGGTCATGGAAGAGTACAGCCATACCTCTACCTACCGTCTGGGTCACACCGGGCCTGTAACGGGATCACTTTACCTTTACCTTTTTTATTTCTATTATTGGTCTCTTCCTCGTGTTACTTTCTCATTACTTCTCTCTGCTCACTCTAGAAGAGCCACTAATACAATCTGGATCTTCTGTCAGAGTGTCTGCTAGAAGACACAGCTCAGCCTTAGTGACTGCCCGTCACAGACAAAGCCTTCACTTGGTCCACATTCTAATGTCGCTACACCAACAGAAGTGAAATTTTCAAACGAAGTGAAGGCATTTAACCCTTAACCAGCTAACGTGGAGAATATGGTGAGCTCCTAATAATGCCACCAAATGGCAGATGGGATTTAACTCGGCATTTAAAGGGTTAAAATTCAACGTCTTCACTTGAGAAGTCGTGTGTAACAGTTCATACGAACCTTAAATTGCAATTGGCGATTTAATTAAACAGGGAAAGTAAATCACATTCACTTCATTTTTCAATACATATTTTATTCATCTTGCCGACTCCAGTAGCCGCGCGGTCTAAGGCATGGGTCTGCGGCCGCTGGCTTGCTGGGAATGCGGGTTTGAATCCTGCCGGGGGAATTGGTGTGTGTTATCAGGTAGAAGTCTCTGTTTCGGGAATAGCACTCGTTAGGAGGAGTCGTACCGAGTGTGATATGTCTGAGTGAGATCGTGAAGCCTCGATAATAGAGAAGCCCTTGCCTACTAAGGGGCTGTAGCACCGTAAAAAAATATGTGGCGCCTTATATGCCTAGGAGTTTTCAGTTACGTCACTATTCGGTACAGTGTGGCAAATTATTCTTTTAGTCGTGGATGTGTTATTCTATCTAAATAAGTGGCTAACTAACTAACTAACTAACTAATTAAGTAAGTAACTACATGCAGAAAAGTCCTTTTTGAGAATCTAACAGATCCTCAGCTAGTCAAAAAATTACCCGAATTTTATGGAACCCAGAGGTTCCTTACCACTTTCTCCTTGTCTTGGGCCAGATCAATCAAATCCATGCCCCCCCCCTTCCCCCAAACTACTCACAGAGGATCAGGACTACCAAGTTGTCCCTTTTCCCCAGGCGTTCCCACCAAAACCCTGCATGTACCTCGCATCTCCGGATACGTGCTACATGCCCCAGCCCATCTCATTCCTCTGGTGTTGATGGCCTGGATATGTAATTCTGGTGGTAGTAATTGTCAGATATGCTGTCCTTATGAAGCAGTTGCGGTATACCGGTATTTCGGTCGGTAATGAAGCATAGACCTTTATTAGGAGAAGGCACGTGGAGGGGCGGTAAGTCTATCAAGCTGTCTTTCCGAAAACGAAGGAGGACGAATGATTAACTTAATACTGTAAGTGATTTAATAGGAGAATTGACAATTCGATGAATAAAAGAGCCACATTGATCACTGTATACGTATTTACGTACATTCTGTACAGTTACACAAAACCCTGCATGCTCGAGACATCCTCCAGAATCTCCGTGCCTTGTGAAACAAAGAAAGCATTACAAAAACTTGAATGAGCTTGTAGGCGGTAGCAGTTTTTAAAATACAGGGCTCAACTTCTTACCTTATTACCCCAAGCAAGAATACTGGTTCAAACTATCCCCAAGCCGAAACTATACTTTAGAAAGAGAGGCCCCGAGACGGAATTTAAACCGGCTCTGTACGGGGCCGTTGGCGGAGAGAAGGTGAGTCTCTGGCGTGCAGTAAATATGAAAAAGGCAAGATATAATTTGAAGGGAAGAAGGACGAAATTTGCGCTTGCAGTCACGTCTCATGTTACGTAATGAAGGAACGGAAAATCGACATGGCACTATATATATATATATATATATATATATACACACACACACACACACACACACACACACACATAGGATGGCGCAGGGTAGTCGACTTGTTACGGACGGACAGATGGAAGATAT
>Ga0123357_10005801_pt1 | contig 14874 bp, 15 predicted proteins | sample TergutEmb28metaG_FD_89873 | JGI IMG/M metagenome (GOLD analysis project Ga0123357, IMG submission 89873) | Embiratermes neotenicus P4 segment gut microbial communities from Petit-Saut dam, French Guiana - Emb289 P4 | ecosystem: Host-associated > Arthropoda: Insects > Digestive system > Gut ...
AATATTTGGACCTAGGAGGGACGAGGTAACGGGGGAATGGAGGAGATTGCATAACGAGGGGCTAAATGATTTGTACTGCTCACCCAATATTGTGCGGGTGATAAAATGGAGAAGAATGAGATGGGTTGGGCATGTGGCGCGCATGGGTGAGGAGAGGGGGGTGTATAGGATTTTGGTGGGGAAACCGTAGGGAAGGAGACCACTGGGGAGACCTAGGCGTAGAGGGGTGGATAATATTAGGATGGATCTCCAGGAGGTAGGATGTGGGTATATGGACTGGATTGGGCTGGCCCAGGATAGAGACAGTTGGTGGACGCTTGTGAGTGCGGTAATGAACCTTCGGGTGCCGTGAAATGTGGGGAATTTTTTGACTAGCTGCAAACCAGTTAGCTTCTCAAGAAGGAATCTGCACCATGGAGTAAGTAAGTAAGTATGTATATATATATATATATATATATATATATATATATATATACACACACACATATATATGTATATAAAATGCCAACAAATAGCTCGCACATGCAAGACAGAATTGCTTATCTTGTGTTCCCCCATTTCATAGGACATGGCACTAATAGCCAGCACAAGGCCACTTGCTATCATATCTCAGAACACATCTTTGGGTGGGGACTTTACTCAAATTTCACTTTTACTGCTTTAACTTCACAAATGCATGTTCATTTGTATCATTTTCTCCCATTTCTAGCCAGAAGAACATGTGTTCAAGCCAACACTCTTTCCAAAAACTTATTTGTGACGTATGACAAACATTCTCTCCTAATTTCCTACATCAATAACACAAAACATGGCAGTCTTTTGTTAACACTTTGATGCCTAACGACCCCTATAGTGGTCATACCGCACTGCTAACCTCTAACCGTTGCATTTTATATATTTATTCAACAAATATATGTACTGAATATTTTAAACATGGTATATACTCTCTGTTTTTTCCTCTTCAAAATGCAGTTTGTTTCATAATTCTAACATATTTGGTTCCTGTTTTTTTCACAGTTTATATACAGAGTGTGCTAAAATTTTAAAAAATAATTCCGGCACCAAAAGGTTAGGTCTACTGCAATAAAGTGACACCAGTCCAGTACAGGCTGTCCTCTTCTAGCGGATGTTCAACTGTCATACAACCCACACTTCTGTACCTTATACATTTTCACCCCTAATCCGTCTTTTGTATACCAAATTCAGATTTCCATACACAGCTGACAAAGAAACATTTCAAACTATCATGCAGTGACACAGTGTCAGTCAAGCCAACATTTCAGGCTCTGTGGTCTTGGCAACATTATTATCTGTGGTCTTACAGCAGTGTTCATTTGCATGATTTCAGGCTTCTGCCACGATGATGAAATTTTTTGAACAGTACATCATATGATGCCCACTTGTTCTCACAGCAGTGATGTGTTCCTTCCCACTATCCTCCCACACATGCCCCCTACATCTCCTCACTGGGTAGGGCCATAAAACTGAACCCCAAACTTTGTGTGTTTCCTAAATGCCAGAAGAGGTATGTGAGATAACTACATTTAAGGGAAAAAATAAATTTCGACGAAAATGCATTAGTATTGTTTGCATTTCATAAACCAACTGACAACTTCGATGAGAAAAGAAACAGAACCCCCCTTGCTACATACAAAATCTATTGCTTGGCTTTCACCCATTTTAACTTTCATAAGTGTTTTCAGGAAAAAATTGTGTAAAAAAGTGAGCAAATGCCTATATATCATAGTGAATCAAACTAAGCACATAATAAGTAAGCCACATACATTTGTGTTTGGCCTCTTAAGGGTCAGACGCTCTGCAGCTGCCTGGGCTGCTCTTTGTGCTTGTTCGAGTATTTCTTCAGGAGTTAAATCATCTGGTATTGCTTCAAACTTGCCACTGGAAACAGAATCAAAGAATGATGTTTCACTCTTGACCATATTAGTGTCTATGCACCTAGCATATAAAGTAAAAAATCAAAAACAACTCATGAGCATGCCACAAATATGTCACATCTTTTAAACTGAATGCTTTCCTCAAGTCATATAAATTTTGTACCTGAAAAAGACAGGCCCTATGTCATGTACAAATGTTATGCTTTCAAACCATGCCTTGTCAGACATACTAGTAATGTGAAAAGTTAAAGACTCACAGTGGTCTATTTGCTTCCTTCAGCTTTCGCCTGTGTTCCCTACGCAGCTCCAAAAGTGACTCCTCCCCTTCTTCTCCAACAGTCTGATCTTCTGCTGTTTCAGTTTTCACACCTCCAGGCACTTGCAATAGTTCCTCAATTCCCAAATCAAATCCAAGCTCATCATGTGTTAATTCTCTCATATATGTCAAAACAGAATGGAGTGGCTTCAATTTATCAGGACTCATCATTTTAAGTCCAACATGAAGGAGCTTCTTAGCTGCCTTATAGTAGATTGTCTCTGGGTGATTGTACACCATGGCATTATTGCACATCAATTTAAAATCTTCCTGTTATTTAAAACAAAAAGTACTTCATTCAAAACCATATTCAGACGTTCACTTTCAGTTTTATTAATACAATAAATAAAAATGCATTAAAATAAAATGCAAAAGTTAAGCAAACCAAAGGCTTATGAAACAAGACCTAAGTACATCTGCTAGCAATTTAGAAAGTGATGTATTATTAACACACAATTCATGGCATACTAATTATGATTTGCTCTGTCCTTCCTAAATGTTGCTGTCTAAAGCTACCTATGAAATTTTAAAATTAAATTAACATCATGTTTGTCTACTCTACGCAACTTATTTCTTGCACTATAGTGAAAACCAATCAATTAAGCTGCAAAAGAAATTATGTATGCAACAGACTATTTCTGCACTTCTCACAAGACACATTTATAAACAGCCAATAATTTTACTCAATACCTGCTACATAAACTTAATTCTCTTTAACCTGTTGCTGTAAGAATGGACATACGCCAGACAAACCACACCTGCCAACTGAATATCTCACAGCTCATATGTCATGGCTGACACCACTGTTTTTACATTTTTGATATCTCTGCCATCTGCTGGTAGGTTGATAAACCATTTTATAGCGCTCTTCCAGTCTGATCATATGTATTTTTTTATGGCCATTCCCAAACATAAACACGAAAAACCTGAGTGCAAAATGATTCTGGTTGAAAGGTTTAAGGATTAAAAATGTGTTAATATTTGATTTTAAACATAAAATACGCTCACAAGGGAATAATATCCATAATGAACTTCTTACAATATATTCACTAAGGGTTGAATATTGATTTTCATCAATTTTTTGCTTCATGGTGCTGAAGTCCATTGGTTGTTGAATGATCTGAGAGTAACCTGGTGCTATGTGATCTGTGACTGGCCAAGCAAAAAACTGCTGTGGATCTCTCTTTTCTAAACCCTTCAGCAGATAATCCAGAAGCTTTTGAAGAGGCGAGCGCTCTTGTCGTTGGCGCAGCACACATGAACGTGGTTCACGAGAAATTCCAATCATGCCAACAGGAACTGAAAAAGAAATAAATATTTTGCAAAGTTTATAGAATATTTACGTTTACAGAGAAACATTCCACATTCAAATATGGCATTTCGTTTCTCCTCATCCACAAAAAATACAGGACCAGTAAATGAAATGATAAATTCTTAAACATGTGTAAAATTGGCACATTCCAAGCAAACACTGTAGCTGACTGCTTAACACCATGTTGTATATGGAGGTTTTGGTTGAAACCCTGAACTGGAAAACATTAGCCTTGGCTAAGATTTACTGTGTCATTCCTCAGTCTCTCCAGAGCCTTAAAACAGGCTACTTCATTCCAAATCCCTAATTCATCATTCACAATCATCCTGTCATTCAATATACGTAGGTTATCCAGAAAGTAAGTTATGATGGGCTACCAAAAAAAACAAGAGTATATTAGAAACCATGTATATTGCCATTTGATGTACATACCTTACACTACTTTCTGACATGGTGTCCACCATTGCTGAGGCACTTGTCATAGCGTTGCACCAGTTTTTGTATCCCTTCATCGAAGAATGATGCCACCTGCGATGCAAAGCCAGTGGTAGCGCCCTGGCCTGCCATTTCAATCTGTTTTTCCGTAAGCATCTTTGGCACCCAGAGTGCACACAATTTCCAAAACATAAGTTTATCAGACACAATTCTGTGAAGAAGTGACTGTGAAATTTGAGGAAAATGCATGGAAAATGACGTAATGGTGAGTCGTCTCTTCTCCATAATCTTCCCTTCAACTGCACGCACCAAATTTTCATTCACCACAGATGGTCAGCCGCTCTGCAGATCATCATGCACATTTTTGCTTCCTTCCTTAAACAGTCGCACCCATCTCCGTACCATTGAACTACTCATGGCATGTTTTCCATACACATCACAAAGTTGATGATGAATTTCAGTCGGTGTCATGTTCTTCGCATTCAAGAAGCGGATTACAGACCGCATTTCACACGCAGCGGGATTCTAAATTTTCTTAAACATTACAATCAAATGGCACGATGCATAAACACTGTTCGAATGTCTGCAAATCCCGTCCGTGCCTTGCCACAGAATCAACAAACTTGGCACGCATGCGCACCATCATGACTGTCGCGCTGCAGCTGCAATATTCGCAAATGAAACTTATTTTCTCGATAACCCTCGTAATGCAAATATAACATTGATAAAGTGTCATTGCAGGGCCCAGGAATTAGTCATGCATCCCTGAATGTTAACTGATAGAACATCAGGTATATTATACCCTCCTGATCACTCATTTTTCTACACCAAAACTTAAATTTCGAAGTTTCTTCATATATATTTCTGGTGTGTGCGTGTGTGTGTGTGTGGGGATGGGGGGCGTGTGTGTGTGCATGTGCGTGAGTTTGTGCACGTGTGTGAGCACGCGCACGTGCGTGTGGCAGGGTGGAGGTCCTCACTTGCAACTGGATGTAAAAGTATGAAAGGGATGTTAGTCTTCAGTGAAGTAAAGAGCTTATCAGTCCCTACTGAAGCTGAAGATTCAAGTCTGCAGGCATGTGATTACTGTATCATTAGGTGAATGGTTCCTGATGTCTCAAAGAATCACCCAATTATACGGTTTCACAACAAAGCACACTTGTTTCCTCAGCTGCACAACTGTAGGTTCCTGAAAGCTCATTTTCTGAAGATCTTGAGATATATTTTTTATTTTTGTACAAACAAAGAAAAAAGAAAATGTGGGTGCATACCTTGGCCTGAATGATGCTGATGATGCAAACCATCTCCAGTTATGCCATGGTTTTGTACACCTTCTACAATATTTGGTTTCATGTGACAATTGTTTACATCCCCAGTCACCCTCTTTGGAAGAGGTGGATCAGAGAGTGATTCTTCACCCATGCTGATGTCATCCTGACTTGACTCATCACGAAGTCGCTTACGTTTCTCCTATAAACAATATTCAAATAAGAGAAGAGTAAGAATAGATAGCTGAATTCAGAGCTGCCAAGACCATAATTCTGCATACATTCCATTTTTATAGTTTGTTTTATGCTTAACAGTCTCTTAGTACGTGCTTCTGTCACACTTAACCCTCTGGAAACTTAATTGAATACCCAGTGTAACATGCAGGACACCAGCAGTTCAATGACAGATGTTTAAGCAGGTCATTAAATGGCTGTCATCCATACCTGACATATGGTGTTTTGAGCAACACATTGTGTGACAGATATACCTGACATCAGCAGCCAAAAGTTGAAACTGTGCTTTAGTATGAGCTCAATAAATACATTAATTTAAACATAACACAACACACATACACTCACACACATACAGAGATGCCAACACTTATATGCCATGCAAGTTTTGAGGTTTTCACAGCAATGTGGCTGAGTAATCCATTATTCTGTGATATATGTCACTGGAGTAAATGGTTCCCAACATTCTGAGAAGATACTTCTTGCAACTCTACAGCCTCCAAGAGAAAGGCACTAGACTCCTTTGACATGTCAGGAACCAATCATCCAGTGAAGTATGATCATTATTTTGGAAGAATTTAATCCAATAACACACCACTTTGCCACTACAGCTTCTGCAATTGCTAAACAACAAATTTGGCAAGTTATTTTAAAATAATAACAGTGTTAAATTCAGTCATATGCCATTAAAATTGTGAGTGCTAGTAGAATATTTTCATTCATCTGTGCAACAAAACTCCAAAAATTCTTCTGTCCTCTTGTTATCAACAGCCAGTTCTCTAAGCACATCATTTTTCTGTCCTCTTGTTATCAACAGCCAGTTCTCTAAGCACATCATTCTTCCTGCATTTTAATGCGCATGGATGCTTGCAATAACAACTCAACTTATTCATGCTGAATAAATCAGCCATTAAAATCTGCAAAGTTATTCAAAAAATTATAAAGACTTTGCATCATTAAATCCCACACAGAATTTAACCATAATAAACTATGACCGCAACCCTGTTATGCACTTGGCAAAGAGCACAGCAACATTATTGCAAAAAATTAAGCATATGGTAACAAATCCCCATGCAAGATTTACAGTAACACATTGCTCTTTTCCATTTGAGTAAATATTACAAAATAATGGTACAATTCAATGGGGCATCTTGTTACACCCCCAAACAAGGCAAAAAATACTCATGACCAGGCAAAGTATGTTCTATCTTAATTCTTACCACTACTTAGACTCCACAGTCAATTTTCCTATTCCACTGTACCAACTTCCCTCCTTCCTACTTTTCACACCTAACCATCCTATCAGACAAAAAACGTATCCTGCCAAAAGAGTATTCCTATTCCCACGTACTAGACAAGACACGTGAGAGTATTCAGATACCAAGTTCAACAAAGGTTACCAAACCAGTTGTGCATGAAAGTTACCAGTTATGTTTTCATCAGGAATCAAAAACAGTTTAATTTCTCTCAGAATATGTTTGCACATAATTCAGAACACAAACATTTCCTTAGCAAGGGTGCTTACTTATTTGCCCCTGTAGGAAAGTAAACAAATGAAGTCACAAACAAATCCACTCCACTGTTCTACAGACCTATTACTACAGTTTGAATTATGCATAGTATTATATCCCTCCACACTCTATTAACATAAATTAAGTTGTGGACAGGTTCTTGTACTGCAGCATCTCCTACTGACCTGCATCTGGCATAACACAACCACAAACAATGAGTGGTACCTCACATGCTTTCAGTTAAGTACATACATACATGGGTGCTGATAAGTCCTTAGCCCGATCAGGAAGGAAACAAGCTACATTCCCCGCATTTTATGGAACTTGGGCGTTCATTACCACATTCACAAGAGTCCACCACCTGTCCCTACCCTAGCCAAATCAATCCATTCCTCTGCCCATCACACTTTTGACAGGCACAGCTTGTTTCCTTACTGGTCGGGCTAAGGACTTACCAGCATCCCACCCCAGGTACATACATACACACACACACACATACACATATTCCAGGAATCCATAAGTGTTTCATTAAGACAGTAGGATATGGAATAATTCATAGTGTAAAATACTACTACCATTTTACAAAAACAGTATTATAACTTATCTGTACACAAAAAAAAAAAAAAATTCATCTACAGAGTAAAAGAAGTGTGTATGTAGGTATTTTCTTAGGGCTGCTATAAGTTTTGCCTTGTCATTCTTAAGGAATGCTGCACTAGGTGGTAAACTTTTGAAAATTTTTATGCCAACACAGACTGTACATTTTTTAAAATAAGTCAGGCCGGTATTTGGTCTATGAAGATGCTTATGACTCGTAGTAATATTGTGTATGAATGAAAGTATATACTGGCATGGAATGGGTACAATCTCTAATTGCTTAAGTAGACTTCTACATTAGGTTCTGGGTTGTGCACCAGCCATAAGTGCAAGGCAGGGTGTTTCTGACTGCATGTCCTGTACTTTTTTACCTTACCTTATGGTGATGTTTATGTTTCTTTTCATGTTTGTCGCGATCTTTATCCTTCTCCTTTTTCTTTTTCTTCTTTTTGGCTTTCTTGTGCTGTCGTTCCAGATGCGAGTCCTCCCTCCCGTGAAATGATGCCGCTGAATGTCTCGACTCTTCATCGCCTGTTGTTGGAGCGACACTGTAGTTGTTCGAGTGCACTAGAGGAATTGACGGACCTGGAGAATCGCTACTGTGTTCAGGAGTCGATGAGCTACCAACCTTCAGGATTAGCTTAAGTGCATGTGGTTTCTCAACTCCAAACTGTTTATCTAAAAAGCATATTTTCACCTTTAATGTAAATATTCTATTAAGAATCCTAACAGTCACAACTTGTTACAACTAAGACCGGTACTGCATTAGTTGGTAAAGTGAGGCGTCATGCAGTACGATAAGCATCTGGTTAGCGCTCTTGAGCCAAGTGCATTTTCAGCATTCTTGCTCCCACAACAGCCATCCTCCAGCCTGAATTATGATAAATGCTGTATCATTTCACTTCATAACGCCAGTACGACATTCTTCTATTGTAAACACTTACCTTCGTATCGATCTCTTTTGTCCGATTTATGTTTCTTGTGTTTTTTGGATCCCATTTCCAGAAGATAAATAATAAACGCGTATCTCGATTCTGGGCTTTAAACAGACGCTATTCTCGTTCAGATATCATGCATCACTCACACGAAACCAAAATACGAGAATCAGAACGAACAGACAGCCATCTAACCCCACTCAAAAGCCATTTTGACCGCCACGGCCTACTTAATCATGGATGTCATTATGCACTACTGCAGAATGGAAACTTACAGTAACCTCTGATCCATGATGATAACCCCACGCAGCTTGGGTGAAAACTAGATACTCTCTGGGGAAAAGCACTGCCAAGCTAAAGAAACAAATGGGCGCGTGTAAAAACACTGTTCATATTACGTTTTTATTAAAAGTGTTGTTTAGTTTCACGTACTGTTACCGCTGTAGGTGCAGTTTTCGGAACTACTATAGAATGGAAGGCAAATACGACTGCTTCAGCGTTGTTCACCATCCTATAGCGTAACCTTTTTTCCTTAAGTAGTTAAAACATAATTCTTTTTATATGGATTATTAACCCTTAATATTCTAATGTGGAGAATATGGTGAGCTCCTAATAATGCCAGCAAATGGTAGATGGGATTTAATTCGGCGTTTAAAGGGCTAATAAACTTCATTATAATGTTGCGTTAAACAATATTCATTTGCACTGACAGTCTCGTTCTCAAGGGGGGGACTTTGTCCATCCTTTAAAACTGAAAGAAAACACGACGTTTTGGAAGCCATCTCTGCTTCCTTCTTCAGATGATGAAGCACCAAACTTGGTGTACCCCTTAAATCAACCTATTTTCAGTCACTGGGTACAACAGAAACACTCAACTTGTTATGGCATGTGCTTGAGAGCAGATCAACTCCATGGGTATTAACAGGTAACAAGCTATAGAGAAATTAAAAACAACCACAAGACAAAAAATTAAAACCATAGAAAAGGGCCAGACTGATTAGACCACAGACACAACCCAAAGAACCATAACACATGCATTTTAAATTACCAACACCACTAACAATGTCTGTAAAGAAAACTACAAATCTCCATGTGATCAAACATATTATTTAGACAATTCTTTGCTGATCAGAGTATACCAAATAGGCAAAATTTCAGTGCTGGGCTTGTTGATGGGATTTTGTAAACATGACAAGTAAGCTGCTTCTTTATATTTCCTATATACTGAATTTATCTATACCTCTAAAATCTTAGCTTCATTCAAAACTGTACACTGATTCTTTTCAAATAAATGTTGTGCTAATCTGGATCTTTCCAGATGGCCTTCTTCTAAGTTTTGCCTCTGTTCCCCAAGTCTTACAGCCCATGGTCTACCCATTTCTCCAGTGTAGCTCCTGTCCCATTGACAGGGAATAGTATAAACACAATTCAGTCTCCTGTGGAAACCTCTTTGGCCTGGTTCTCATACGAGTATTTCTCAGGGTATGTAATGTTTTGAAAACAGTTCTTATATTGTACCTGTTCACTATATTTTTAAACTTTTCAGAAACACCTCTTGTATAATTTATAGATATAAAGCCAAATGGTTGAACCTCCTTCTTGAGACAATCACTTCTCTTATATCTGTTGATAACTGAATCAATAAACCCAATGGGATAAGCACCAAGCTGCAGGTCATGTCTCAAAATTTCAATTTCATTAGTGTGGTCTTGGGGCTCTTGCATGTGGTAATAGATCTGTGGTATAGGCTCTGCACAACTCCTATCTTTTCACATGTGGTGGGTAACTCAATTGGAAATGGAAATAATGGCCAGTATGTGTGTGTGTGTGGGTTTTCTGTAGACTTTGGTATCCATTGTACATCATTTCCTGATGAGCATCACATCCAGAAACAGAATTGCACTGGTAGTTTCTGCTTCCATGGTATACTTGATGGCAGGTTTCAAACTATTGATGTAATAAAGAATTCCTATGCACTGTCAAATCCAAGATGACAAATAGCAAACATATCATGCACATATCAGAGACAAAGTGATGGGTACTGTTCTGCCATGTCAAACACTAGGTTTGGAAAATGTTTTGCAATCAGTGGAAACAGAGAGCTCCGCATAGCCATGCTCTCTTTTTTATGGAAGAACCTGTCAGTTGGAAGTTTGTGGTTTTATGACACACTCCATAATGGCATCCACCTCCAGAATCAAATGTTCAGCCAATGTGTCATCTTCCAGCAGTTTGTTTCTGACGATTTCCAAAACTTCAACTGGAACATTAACGAAAAGGCTGACAGTATCAAAGCTGACCAGTATATCTGATCCTGTGTCATTAGTCAATACACCATCACCAAGCCCTATAGTGTTGAATATCATTTTCTTCTCTATTATGTAAGCCCCATCATGAAGGACAAACCATATGGGTTGGTATAGTGGTAATGCTGTAAATGTGTATTTAGAAGGTACCTGCTTCAGATCTTGGATAAGTCACCAACTGTAATAACTTAGGTTATTCATCGTTTTCCTCAGTCCATCCAGGCAAATGCCAGGACACCATCTCTAATTTGGCATGATTACTGCCTTCAAAATCATTCCTACTTTATTAGCCATCCTTACATCTTACATTGTATAGCTCATATACTAAAAGTGAAAAAAATCCTCAGCATGCTTTCCTTCGGAGGGGAAGTAAAGCTGTCGGTCCCAAGTCGTAGATTTGCGGCATGTAAAAGATCCCTAAATTTACGTGGAAGTCGTAATTTAGGCAAAATTACTACCGGACATCTTTCTCGCCCACCGTTCCACCTTTAGTTGCTAGCATCTCTCGCGTCATTGCTGACGTATTTGGTTCCTGTATTATTCACATTTTATATACAGGGTGTGCTAAAAATTAAAAAAATTATTCCAGCGCCAAAAGGTTAAAATCTCCTTCTCACCTATATGTCCTATTTCTTGTGGTCGGTAGGTGGGAAATGTCCTCATTTCTGGTAATGGATATATCATAATCCTAATACAGGGACATTAATTTACAATATCTTATCAGCACCAACAAATGCACAATTCTATATATTGTGTATTTTGTTCTTAATTTGTTCCTACATGTTTTGGCACAACTGTCATCCTTAGGGAGCTTAAACCAATGTTGTTAAAACATACAGCAATAAAATAGTTTTACAACAATCATGCATATCAAATATAAAGGTGACATGTCTGCATCTGCACAATTTATTAAACCATACTGCTGCATTAATGTTAAGCAATATTTCTCTGGCGTTCTTATAACGATGGATAATTCTTGCTCCATGAGCATTTATCACTTTAATATCCTGCACATTTGATGTGCATGATTATTGTAACACTGTGTTACTGCCATTCATTTTAACAACATTGGTGTAAGCCCCCTGAGGACAGCAATTTTGCCAAAACATGGAGGAGCAAATTAATAGCAGAGTACATAATATATAAAATTGTGCATTTGTTTGGTGCTGATACAGTTTGTAAATCAGTTCACAATGCATGGAATGAAGAACAATATGCTAGGGATCTTAATTAATATTACTGTGTACCATGTCTATTGTTAATGTTTATTCTACAATCAGCTATACAGTTTGATTCATGATGTATGAACATCACAATAAAAAGTCTTCAATTTCTTTTCTCATTTCCTTATACCTCAGACGCTGGTGGATGTTACATATGACCTGTGCTGGTAGTGTTTCCAGTGTCTCCTGCAAATAGGAACACAGAATGTTTACATGACATTATTATAAGCTCAGTAGTTTGTTCAACATGTGTATGTGATACTTGACATACAAGGAAAGAAACTTTTCACATTAATAAATATTTTGTGGGTTCTTACAACTGTGCAGATTTATAAAGTTCACCTTCAACAATTAAGTTAATCTGCAGCAGTCCAGCATATAATTTTTCTAGGGTGGGAGGGGTCCTGGAGCAGCAGGTGCACACAGCTTTATTTCAAAAGCAAGAAAACAACTATATACACATAAACAATTCTTCAAATTGTTTATGAAAATGAAGCTATAACTCAAATGTGTCTTTGAATTATTTAAAAGATTTAAGAGTGGGATGGAAGCACCCTGAAGATGATCGTATGAGTGGGTGGCCATCCATTGCTCAGAATCTAGAAAAAGTTCCATAAGTTAGTGACCCAGCTGCCAGAGACCGTAGAATGACCATAAAATTGTTGATAAACTGTTCATTGTCTGTAAGACACTGTATCAGATCCTTCATGAAGATGTGGAAAAAAGGAAGTTCCACATGCTCTCACAGATGAGCTCATTCTGCCAAGACAGTGATGTTCCTGGAAAATCATGGCAAGCTGATCTGCCCTCTGCCTTATTTATCTGACCTCATGGCAGCTGAGGCTTTTCTATTCCCTAACATACATACCACCTTCAAAGGAAAATAATTTCATTAGGTTGAAGGCATCAAGACAAACTTCACTGCTGAATTAAGTGCAGTCCCTTTGAACGCCTTCAATGATTATGTTGTGCAGCTTTTGTAAAAAGTAAAAAGTGTTGTACGCTCTGGTTCGTACATAAATAGGGTGAACAAATCTGTTCCGAATATTTGGCTGGTCAAATCAAATTAATTTGTATTATTAAATTCAAAAAATGAAATTTTGTACACAAACTGATTAATGTTTCTTGCGAGTAGTTTATACTGTTAAGAAACTGGAGTTAACCCTTGTGGTTACACTTTCGTTGTATACTGAAACTTACACTGTAACTTGTAAATAGTGTTAATATCACCACTGTGGTAATACAATTAGCGTAATTGCCCTTTGCAATAACTGTAGTGGTTATGTTGCACAACACACTAGCTACACTGTTATCTATATGTGTCGAAGTGACTTGAAGTTATACACAAACTCGCTAGTACTGACATTGATAATCTGCACCACAATATTTATGATTGTTGCACAGTAATGTATATGTTTCATTAGTATATTTTCCCCTTGAAAACTGCACTTTCTATAGGATGGATTCCCCCCTGTGGAAAACCCATGCCTTCACACGTCTGACAGAGCGTGGAGTTCATATGCAACTGATTAGTGAAGCGACGCTAGTCGCCCACCAGTCCTGGCGTGAACAACGGAAAATGAACCAGTTTTAACTGGACAAGCCCTGTCACGTGAGCAGGAATATTCTCGAACAGTCTTGTGATGATTACATCATCTGCCTACGCCTTGAGAATGGTACGCAGGCATTAGGAAACTGCATTGGCATGATGCAACCCTATATAACAAATGCAAACTTGAAAATAATGCACAAATTAACACAAAATTTAACCCTAGCATGAACAGTGTGTTGCTGTCAAGTGGAAGTTAGTGTCAGACCATTATATTCCCCAGTATGAAATGTAGTGAACTTGTTTACAGTCAAATTCTTGGAATTTTAAAGCAACTGTGCACTGTTCCATTCCAGAGACACTTGTCTTTAACCAATTAATTACATATGGAAAAACACTGCACATTATTAGATACCCCCTAAAGTAGTGCTGAGCAGCAAGATGAGTGATTTGGAGAAGAAAACTGGTGGTCATGATCAGGAAATGGGCCAAAGAGCTGTAGGAAGAATGTATGTATTCCTTACCTTATGAGCTGTGGCTTTGCCAATTCTGGGTAAATGCAATTTCATGTGAATTATTTGTAATTGTCTCTAGTGAAGACTAAAAAATATCCAAAATATATAAATAACCAACAAATGCACCTCAGTATTCATGATGTATTTTATTCACAATGTTCTCACCAACATGTTTCGGCCAGAATGCCAGCCACAACACGTTGGTGAGCACATCATGAATAAAATACATCATAAATATTGAGTTGCATTGTTGGTTATTTATATATTTTGAATCTGATTAAAGCACGGATGATGAAACATATTAAAACTAAAAAATAATTACACTGTCTAGAATAAAAAAAAAAATCGTAAAAGGCTAAGAAGAACAGCACTGAAGTTAAATGAATTATGTACTTTTCACTAAAATTAAATGCACTGAAACCCAAGAAGTAATAAAAATGATCAGTTGAGTAAAGAGAGTCCAACTTGATGTCACTTGTTTTATTATTTCTTTATTTAATGCTCAACATGTTTCGGATGTTAATACATCCATCCTCAGGAGCTTGCAATTTATGTGCTGAGTTATTTCATGGGTTGTATTGATCTGGTTCGATGTGTGTTGGTGTTACGTTGTGGCTTGCATATGGATACCACACCACAACAGCTAAACCACAACGTTAACACCAACACACATTGAACCAGAGCAATACAACCCATGAAATAACTCAGCACACAAGTCGCAAGCTCCTGAGGATGGATGTATTAACATCCGAAACATGTTGAGCATTAAATAAAGAAATAA
>Ga0123357_10005802_pt1 | contig 14874 bp, 9 predicted proteins | sample TergutEmb28metaG_FD_89873 | JGI IMG/M metagenome (GOLD analysis project Ga0123357, IMG submission 89873) | Embiratermes neotenicus P4 segment gut microbial communities from Petit-Saut dam, French Guiana - Emb289 P4 | ecosystem: Host-associated > Arthropoda: Insects > Digestive system > Gut ...
AAACAGGAAGGCCAGATCACCTATCACTCACATAGCAACAGCAAATAGTTGAAGCTGCAGAAAACTGTTGCTAGGTGAATGCAGGAAATGCTGACTTTGGCTGAGAAGCGTTGTGTGGTTTTGTAAAGCGACGAGAAAGAGTCTTTGTTGAAACTTCGGTAATGACAGACACCTGGGGGAGCAGAGAAGGAGCAAAATTTATAAGATGTGAGCTTTGTTGCTAATTATTGTGCCAGGTAAGCGTGGTTAAGTTGTTCCGTACCAAATTGAAGTGTAGAAATGATTCGGATTATATTTGGTTTTATTTGAGGTGATCAGACTTTCCTTATGGAAATTGCTTTATAGGAAATTGTAAACTTTGTGTTGGAGAAGTGCCCTATGCTCTGCTTTAGATTTTGATTGGGTTGTGGTTCTTTCTTTTATATTGTATATTTATGTATTATGTTTTAGTATCGTAGAATATATTACATAGTAGAAATACGTCATAGTAATGTCCAAAGTGATGGCAGCGAACACCCTTTCTAGGTAATGGTGTCGGTGGTTAGGACGACTGCTACACCACATTGCATTATGATATGTGAATGGGAAGTGCCAATACAAAGGGGAGCTTTAGACATTTAAATAAATCGGCATTACCCACTGGGAGACCAAGAACAGTGATATGTGGAAGATGAAGTGTGATGCAAAGAAAAAATTAATGGATGGAAGTTAAATGTAGGAGGAAAAGTCATAAGGAAATGGAAAGAAGCATAAAATAGTTTCACATAGATGTAATCAGAGAAGTAAGAATGTCTATCATGTTGTGTGCTTTCTTCTGGTTAATTCCCCAGCATCTGAATTTTATATGCCGACGTTTTGGAACACTCTGTCTGTTACATCTTCATAGGCAGGTAAGTATGAAGTATGACTAGGTTAGCCAAGTCAAGCCAACCAAGCTTGGCTTGGCTTGGCTTGGCTAACCTAGTCACACTTCATACCTACCTGCCTATGAAGATGGAACAGAGTGTTCCGAAACATCGGCATATAAAATTTAGATGCCGGAGAAATGCGCAGAAAAAACCATACAACATTCAGAACAGAGTGAAAGTTTGAAATCAAGAATGTCTATCATGGCCTAAAATATAAACAAGATTGCAAGGTACCTGGCAGGATTGCAAAAGAAAAGCTATTCAGAAATATCAACCATGAGAAAGAAGAAGTTTGAGAAGATTGCTGCAATTATGGTAGGATCCTGTTTTATAATATCTACAGCAGGTATGAATAGGACAAATACTGGAAGTTAACAACACATCACCATCAACAACAACAACAACAACAACAACAACAGCTACAACCAATACTACTAACTTGATAATTAATTTCTTCAGTCTTTGAGTACAAGTTGACAAAAGATATTAGAAGACCTGTCATACAATTTTACAATGAAAATAGGTATGTTCAAAGGAATCACAGCCAGTTATAAACCTACCTCTCTTACAGGTGAACCTGTGACATCAGTTCGCCGGAGAAGAACATGGGATCTAGATTCTCCTGGCACACGTCTATGCAGGAGTAACTGCCATAGCAATTCAATCTGTAACAAAAGAAAAATTTCATAAAAACTCACTATTTTTTTACATGGTTGACTTTTTAAAACAGATGCTGCAGAGATGAGTAAAAGATTATTAAAAAATGAGACAACAAAATTGGCAGATAATTATTTCATAGTACATTTGGAATTCAAAAATCCATGTGGGATCCATTATGAATTACAACATTCAAATCAGAGTTATGTGGAATATGTGTATGGATTACTGACTGTCACAAAGAAATTCATGGAATGGAATGTAAGATATTAAGACATAAAACAAAATTTAGGTTTTTATGTTTTTTGCACCATGTATTGAAATGTAATTATACAATATAAACCAACAAAATGTACCTTTTCTAAACTAATAGTTTAATTTTTTGATGTCTTCTTCTTGTTTCAAACCCAAGGGTTCATCTTCAGGAAGACTGTTGTATGTACAGGTATGATATAGTGTGTTTTACATTCATCTTTATAAGCAGTCTTGTAGGTAGAAAAGTGTATTCAATAGATGTTGTAATAATCAAATCAGGTATTCTGTCAGGCTTCTGCATTTTGTCTTAAGTTTGTTCTTATTCTACGAATTTATTCTTCAATGAGAAATTTTACAGAGAGGGTGGAATGTTTGGTGTCACTTTCTTTTTTTCCAAGTTTGCTTGTTTGCTGTTGTATTCAGTCTTAGTAAGCATATGAATATTCTAGTGAAGACATTTCAAATGTTGTTTATATGGTGAATATGCTATGAAGTGAGGATTACTTTATAACAACATGAACTGCACAAGAGTCTGGTGCTGAATTTTCTGACTAAGGCCCAACCACAGAGAAACATTTGACTAGTGTTTGGAACCTACTTCTTCAAATCTTTCACATTCACATTTTTAATGTCCATGCCAATTAATTTTTTTCAGTGTATCTAGTTTTACTGTTTTCTATTATTCTCTTGATTTGACCAGGAAAAATATTTAATACTTCTCCAAATTATGTTATTGGAACTGATGGGATAGTTAAAATATTTAAGGGAATATAATATAAAGAGTATTTGACATGAACAAGAAACAGTACAAACTGGAACATATAATGCTCACCGTTGGGCTAGTAGACATGGTGCACAGATATGACTCTTTAGGTTGGCTCTGAGCAGTTCCAGAACCATTAAACCTGATAGTATTGTTTACTAATGTGTGAACTCTCACTCACTTGATACTGAAGATTATGTAGCAGTGCTCTGGCGGCTGGCCCAAGGGAACTATCAGATATGATGGCCACATACACCTGGTCTACATAAGTGAAGACAGACACTGCAAGGCCCAAACTGTTCTGTGCTGGTAGCAGTGGATACACTCCCTTAAGTGGATGTCCACCAACGAAAATTGTGGATGTGGGTCCCGGTAACGAACTGAACTGTAAAATATATTATTTTAATTCATACAAGAGTGCAATTAGACAAACAGGAACCACCGCTACCACCACCACCACCACCACCACCTCTACCATTCTTCATGCCGTCTTTCCCTGTAAAAAGCTTCGTTTATGTAGTGTAATTGTTACAAGTGTGAAAATTCTGTCTCTTTAAAGATCTTCCAGACATAAATTCCTGTGGATCAGGGTTGGAAAATTTTTGGCATTGACTGAGTTATTTACCAGTATCCTGGTTGCAGGTTTTTGTCAACAACAGCAACCAATGTACTCCACTTTATGTCAACATATTTTACACTGGAAAACCCTTCTATAGTAAAAGTTTGAAGTGCCAAGTGTAAAGTTGAGTAAAGTTCACCCTAGAATTGCCAAAGTTATGAAGGACTATGTGCTACTGCAGGAAATGGCTTGTCTTGGATGATGGTACCCATGGCCATTGTAGAGGTGAATTCTACCTGAAGTGTAGCCAACAGAAAGCCTCCCTTCTCATACTTTAGTAGGCACAATGATTGGGTTGGTTATACATGCAGTTGAGGTTTCAATGTGTGACTGGATGTTATACTTCATACATGGTGAAGTACATACTCAGGTGGTCAGCATTTATATAAACTACATACCAGCTATGGTGTTGTGATAAAACTTCAGAAATATGGTAGATACATTCAATACTTTCCAAAGAAAGGTTGAAGATTTTTAAGCAAGATGTTAGAATGCGTGTTCTCAGACACTTTCCTTTACTGAAAGAACACTTATCACATAATTTACAATCTTAGTGACTGAACATCTCATTGAATAAAGTACTGTGGCCACCAGTGCCATAAACCTTCATGAAACATGAAAATAGGTTGCAAGACCATGATTCAACTCTTTAAGACACTGAACAGCTTAGCAGTCTGGACTTCATGGTGCTGTAAGATAAAATTATTGTATCAATCTGCATGATGTTACATCCCAGGAAAAGCAATTTTCATAGCTACTATCATTAGAATCTCAAATATAATTCAGAAAATTAAGATTCATGTAATTTGTTGATAATAAAGCTCTCTGTGTAGTATCTATATATGTTACATGTTTCTTGTCAGAACTTTACCTGCAGCGTGGCTTTACCATTGAGAAATGAGAGCACCTTTCTAGCAACCCTGCCTGGAATTGAAGCCATCAAAGCAGCTGTAGCAATGTACACTACTACTGGATCTGCAGATGTTCGGAGGGAATCGAGATTTCTTCTCATGGCCCATAGTCGAGGCACTGCCCCTTCAACTCCAACTGGCAAACCTACCATCACAGGTGCCAACTTATTCCCTAAGCGAGAACTGAGATGAGAAGTTACATCAGCTCGCAGATCAACAGGCAACACAATCTGAAATTACAGAAAAGCATTATGGAATTAAATTTTTATGTAAGTTTAGTAAAGTATAATTGTGATATCCAGCACTGAATGATACAGAAATTTCTCTTACCTGGAAATTGACTGAGATTCCCATTATATGTCAGCATTTCACTACTCTGGTGCACATACATAAAACTGTGCTTTATGAGTGAGTAATTTTTTTGGTTTAACAGTGGCTAGAGCATGACCATGTACTTGTGTCTAGAGGCATGGTTTTTGGGAAAACACTGACTCTTTCTACCACTCTGTTATATTCCTGTGTATATTACTTAGACTTTGTGTTAATTTTACTTATTAAACCAGCAGCAGTGTTGTAAATATAGTGATCAGAAGAATGAGATATTGGTGTACACCTCTGATTTAAAGGAAATTCAACACAATGTACCTCAAGGATCAGTTCTTGATCCATCTTTATTTTTATTATACATAAATGATCTTCCAATTCATATACAAGAGATAAAGATGGTCTTGCTTGCTGATGATAAAAATTTCCAAATAAAGGCTACAAATGAAAACATTCTAAATAAAAAAGAGAACATAGTTATACAGTAGCTACTAATCTGGTGTCATGTAAATGGGTTAGTGATAAATACCGAGAAAACTATAGCAATGTCATTTTTACACCTGGCTGAATAGATGTGTTTTAAAAACTCAGATCATATTTACAGGTCTGGATATTAAGTATCAACGTGAACAAAATTTTTGGGTTTACATCTGAATGAAGATATAAAATGGGTTGTTCACATAAAATATTTAAGCTCTAAACTGGATAGAAGTTATTATGTAATGCAGTCCCTTAAAGGTGATACAAGTGTAAATATCATAAGATGTATGTATTTTGCAGATTTCCATTCACATTTAAGGTATGGTATACTCTTCTGTGGAGGTGATGGGGACAGTAAAAAAATCTTTTAACCTGTAAAGAAAGTTATGAGATTAATGAGCAATGTAGGAAGAGATACTTCCAGCAGGGAATTGTTTAAGACATTAAATATACTCCCACTGCCATGTATGTATATAATTGAGATCATATACTGCATAAAAATAAACATAGGCAGGTTAGAGCAGAACTCACGCATAATTATTATACGTGTTATAGATCAAATCTTCAATACTTTAAAAAAAAAGTGTACATAATGTGGGGGTAAAACTGTATAATAAGTTGCTGAATCATTTAAAAAATCTAGAGAACAGACAACTTTTTAGAAATAAATTACAATTGTTTCTATTGCAACAGACTTATTCTCTAAATGAATATCTGTTGTATGAGTATTTACCATGGAAAATGTGTTTACTATGAGGACTTATGTTAAAGAATAGGAATCTATGTAAATCTGTAGAACCAGTAGCATGTTAAAATGTTGTATAGAACATGCTGGTGACAATTATGATTATCCATGTGAATAGCTATATATAGAAATTGTTGACGTGTCCTTTACAGATTTTTACAATGATGAATAAAATCTAATCTAATCTATTATTAGCTTGAGGCAGATCCAACCTGGAGGATCATACCTTCTCATTTGATGGTGAACATTATGTGTAGCTCATAATTCACAATATACACCAGACATCTAGGAGTCTGAATTAAACATGGCATATAGTATGCTGGTAAAAATTATAAATGCATAGAGGATTTTAGTCACAAATCCTGAAGGGATGAGAACATGTTGAAGAATAGGATGTAGATCTGAGGATAATATTTTAAAATGGACTTTAAAGAAACAGAGTATGAGAATGTGGGTTTGTGAGAACTTCAAGTTTCCAATTCCCACTTTAAAACAAATATTGTTTTTCTTTCAACAATACAATGTAAATAAAGCTTCAGGTTTTGCACAGTGGTGAATATTATATATTATGGTGGTAAGCAATGTGTCACAATGTTGTCTGGTAGATGGTTTCCAACTTTTTGGCCTCTTCATCTACATGTAACTGCCTATCTACTAGACTATAATGCATCATGTACCAGAAGACTACATTTTTAATAGTAAAGAATGAAACCTTCATATCTGGAGGATTCTTGACTCCACAGCCTTGCAGTAACCTCCTGGCTGCACCAGCTAGGGCTGCCAGCAGTACACAGTTTACTGTAGACCTGGTAACTTGCTTAATGCGATTTACTTTTGGGAGTGTGATAGCTGCTGACCAGGTGACAGACACCTGATCAGACCAACCCTTGCGTTGGGTAAGTATATTGCAATCTTCAGTTGTCAGGAGTAGCCAGATGAGGAAAGTGAGTGGCCCAACAAGACAGGCTCGAAATATATTCAGTGTGAATGCCAGTGCACCAAAATGTGGCCTCTGTAATAAAACATTTTGTTTATGTTTCAAACATATCAGCATGGAGTTAAATCCATGCATTAAATTTTACTGTAATAGTGAGATTTGAGGTTCTCATGGCAGTCATTGTTAAGACTTTAGCTTTCTGAGATGTGGGGCTATGCAATTTGGTAGAGTATACATTCTCAAGGCACCTACTACCTCTGCATATTGGGTAGAATGTTAATTTTCTCTCATTTTCATTTATTCCTTATTTACATTGTCCTTCTTTCAGTCAATGTTTCTCCAAAATTTTGTTACCTATTTAACAGCATCCCATCCAAGGGAAACATATCTTCTTCCCAGCATTATGTATGTAATTAAGAAATTTCCTGTTGTTAAGGAATGTGTTGATTTACTGTCCTCATTACAAAACTTGTTATTTTTATATTACTCAGAGCCATAGTAATACAGTTCATATCTTCATGCCCTGTTTTTGAAGATCCATTTTAATATTATTTTCTTATTTGTATCTAAATTCTGCAAGTCTTCTCAAGCAATATTGCTACTGACTTGTGTTTGGGAGTCAACCAGATCAATATGTGGACAGACAGTTTTTAGTCCTTACTCAAGAGGGCTTGTCTTCTGGGATGTGATGCCATATAGTGTAGTATAACTTTTCCCTTTTGATATCAATATAATACAGTATAAATTTTTCCACCTTTCAGAGCAATCATCTACTTCCATTTCTTATACCCAGGAGATGGATACAGCACGTTTTTCTGAAATGTTGATTTATTTTGAATATACTACATGATGGGATATCCCAGAATTTTCTTTATAGTCACTGCCTTTAGAACCTCAAATCTCACTATCATGACTAGTATTTTACAGTTTTCCTCAGTCCCTAGAGGCACAGCCATGTAGAAACTCAGACCTCAATGAACATTTTGAGGAAGCTCTTTGGCTGTTCATTGAATCATGTTTGTTATTACTACATGCCTGGGTAAATATTTTTGGAAGTGTCTGATTCTTTATAGAGAGTGTCCAATGTCCAGATACATCCAGTGTATGATACAAAGTTTTACAAGCGGGGTTCACTTTCAGGATTGGGTATTGGGTAAGCCTTTTAATGATGAAATAGTCATCATCGTCATCATCATCATCATCATCATCATCATCAATATCACCATCATCATCATCTCTTGTTGCAGGACTTTTCTCCCTTGAACCAACAGTGATTCCTCTCCCCAGCTGTCAAATTTCAGACTGCAATACCTTCCATATTATGTGTGATGTTTCAAGTATAGCTAAGTTTTGTTGCGGTTATATTGAATGTTTACCTGGTATGGCTTCCAAATTTTTATTTAAAGCTTTTGTTGCTATTCCAGTGGCTCCAATCGTTACTGGTGTGACGATAATTTCATATTCTACATATGTTGTATCTTTATAAATAAACTCTTGTATTTTAGTTTCTTTCCTGCTTTTTTTTGCATGACATTTCTGACCCCTACTGTAGCAACATATCAGTATGCATGTTTTATATATTTTGTTTTTAATTATTTGCCATAATTCTCTACTCATCTATCCCTTGATTCCATAACACAGTTGCATCTTCATATTCACACACACTTACTTGGGGGTGTGTGTGTGTGTGTGTGTGTGTGTGTGTGTGTGTGTGTCTGTATCATTTGTCTGTCTTCGATGCCTGGTGCTTTGCATATTGAGTAATGTAAATGTCCACCAACTGTATCACATCTCATCCTGCTGTTCGGCGGTTAATAGTTTCTTCATGTTGTTTACATAAGCAGCATTTACTGCCACTCTCTTCCTTTAGAATTCAATTTTAAAATACTTTGTACTAATTGTTTGGTCATGAGCTTCCACTGTTGTAATTTTATGTTCTCCCTTGATATCTTTAAATGTCAGCCATGTGTATAATTATTCATTATCCACCAGTTTTAATTTAAGTTACATGGGAATTGTCCAAGCAACTTTGTTTTGTTTTGTCAGCTATAATGTCTTACTATTATGTAACATAAACCAACAAAATGCACACTTTTCAAATCAAGGTTTTAATTCAAATCTTGGTATCCTTTACATATTTGAAACACGTAGCAGACACCAAGATTTGCATTAAAACATTAATTTGAAAAGTGTGCATTTTGTTGGTTTAGGTTACATAATTGTATCACAATGCATGGTACAAAAACATTAAGTCTTTTACTACTACTACTACCACCACCACCACCACTGTCACTACTACTACTACTACTACTACTACTACTGCTACTTCTGCTTCTCCTCCTACTACTACCTACTACTATTACTACTACATTCATTCATGTTTTCTAGGATATAAATTTTATCCTTCCATAACTGATTGATAATAAGCCTCAGAATTCTATCTTGTAATATTAGAAACTTCATCCTTGTTTTCTTTAGCATGCAAAAATCGCCCTTCTGCTAGATGTGCAACAGTTGCAAATTTGATACGCATTGATACAGATATATTTAGTAAGTGAACTAGATCTTTCAAACATATTTTATTCTAGCAGCACATATGACTTGAGTTATGCTTTTAATTATTTAGCTACCTTGTGTCTCGATTGAAGTCATAAAACCAATGTTTGTTGAGTGTTCTGTTCTGTTGTTTGTGTGCACACATGCGCGCATGCGTGCAGGTTTGTGTGTGTTTATTTGTATAATTTGTGTCATAATTGTTTTGTAATAGTTATTTGTTGGCGTTTGAGCTGTTAAGCTAACAATTTAATAAATGAGATTTCAATTGCATTGAATTATTATTGAGATTAGTAGCATTAATTGGAGTCAAACACAAAATCCTTTGAATTCTGAAATTAATTAAAAAAAAATAAAATGAGGGAATAAAGAAAGACTTAAATTGACTGACTGGCCGATTGATTGATTGACTGGCTGACTGAGCGATCGATCAATTGATGGATCGATAGATGGCATGACAGCCAGGTGGTTAGAAAAAGAAAGGAAACCAAATTAACAAGAGCAGAAAGAAAGAACTAAAGAAAAGTGGTTAGAATGTAGTTTGAATATTCAGATTGTTGTGCATTTGATTATGACCATTTCTTGTGAACCTGGAAATGGAAAAAGAATATTGTTTTTCTGGACTGTATTCAACTGGTCCAGAGCAATACAAAATGTTAAATATACTACAGGGAGCAAACGACATCCAAAATTTTATGTAGATGCATGCCTTATTATAAATAAGAGAAACGAAGTATATGACATGATTGGGTGTCTTGCCTGTGGTACATGCAAAACATGGCAGTCAGCAAGAGAATGACAGAGGACACGAACAAGAGCCATGCCATCTGCCACACTTTGATGTACACGGAGCACTGTGACTGTGTCCTGATGATGGCCGACACTCTGCAGAACATGCAGTTCCCATGGAGGTTTATCGTTAGAAAGCCCTTCCTCTAGGAGATGTCCTACATAGTCCTGGAGTTGCTTCTCTGTAGTGAGTTTAGATGGACCCGCAAACACATGACGATCAATGCAGAACTGGGAATCTGGGAGCCAGCAGTGACCTGCTCCTAAAAATATTGATTGTATTTGACTGACTGAAACGTGATTTATAAAATTGTTGTCATATGTGTCGTACTTAGAGTTTAGTGAGCTGCACTGTATGCTATGTTATATGAGAATTTTGTGAGATAATTAGAAGAACTTCAGTCTGTAAGAAGTAGTTTTCATGCGCCATCATTCTTTACACCCAACACCAACATCCACATTCCATCCATGAAACAAATAAAGAACATAAAAACATATGTAAAATTTAATTAAGGAAAACTTGAAATAATTGTGAATGCAATAATATCCAAAAATTAAAATAATATATTTTCCTTTATGGAATGTTGTAGCAACATTTTACCACTTATGTTTCAAGTGAAGTTGATTAAATTCACAAGCATATCTAAAAAATTCAAAACTCTCAAGTATAATGTTGTTAAATTTAGAGAATTTGTTTGAAAACTTAGTTGCATCATGTCATTGGCTATAATTCTGTGATGTACCAATACACTAATTTTTAGTAACTGATACAAACATACAGCACTTCATACATCCTTGTGTTAGAGTGTCATCTTAATAATTAGGTAATCGAGGATGAAATTTTCAAAGTTATTTAATCTTTATGTTCAGTTCCAAAAATATGTACCTGCAGATAGTGGTAATGGAACTGGTCTTCGTGTGAGCCGAGGATAGAGGGGGATAACCCTTGACAGAAGAAGGTTACGGAGGTGAGTAACATCAAGGCCAGCTCCAGCTTCAAATATCAGTACTGCATGTATGACAGAACAGCGCCATGCTGAACCAAGCCACCGACCATCATTTCCCCTTACAGATTCAGGTCCACCACCTAAAGAGTGGGAAGATATAGATTGCATTATTTTGGGTTATAACTCTGAGGAGTCTCATGGGATGTTGCTAGTGTTTTGAGGGAACCTGAAGGCCATTCTGACAAATGACTAACATCTTTTGTTGTAGAACTTTTCCCAAACTTACAACAAATTTTCTTTGTATGTTCTGTAAATTTATTGGTCATTTTTGTGCAGGTATTTATGGATCACATTACACAAATGCAACCTTTCACCTTTAAATGTGCATTTGTTTATGTATTGTCTTGTATCCACCATCTTACTTGGCTTTGGATGAAAGTATTTTAAGCATTGTTTGTTGGTGTAAGCCTCCATGAATTAAGGTAAAACCTTAACCTCATTCTTTTATCTTCACTAAAAGTTAATAATAATAATAATAATAATAATAATAATAATAATAATAATATGTACAGAGTTTTTTTCTGTATGAGAAAGTTACGTTCTTTAAGTTTGTGAACGCATGAAACTGTTGCTTGAGAAGGGTTGTTATTCATTATTACCATTATATTGCTGTAGCTCAGTAAGAAATATTGTTGGGGAAGTCTTTGTACTGGGACCATGAAATCATACGTTATTACATAAAACTTGTTACAGTTATGTCTTGATTTTATTTCCCACAAATTCCACTTGTGGGAAAAAAATCATTAGCATGTGCAGGTGTTTGTATGTATGTATAATGGATACCCTGTGTAGCTGCAGATGTCTGCCTGTTCCAGAAGATGAAGAGCAGTAACCAACGGCCAAGCAGGCAGAATGGTATCAAGATGCATACTACAAGAAGTACTGGAAGGCCGACAACAAGTGCCAGAATCCCAGCCAAGACACTTCCCAGAATGCCCCAAAGTGGGTTTTCCTCGAGAGGGTGGCGGAGACGGCGTATTGGGGCACTTCTCATGTAATTACCCTGCACCATCTAAAACAATGCACACCAGATATTTGCATGCAGATGCGGATATAGGCGTAACTATAAAAAAATTTGGAGTGGCATTTGCCCCTCCAATATTTTTTCTACCTGAGAATAATCAGACAAGAATGTGTGCGTCTTTTGTGAGATTGGGTAAAGGTGGGTATGTACTGTATATTAAGGCCTGGTGCAAAAGAATATTTCCCATCTTTCAGACTTGACTTCTTCATACATTAAAGTTCATATTACCCATGGTCATTCCCCACCCTGGTAGGGGGGGGGGGTGAGTGGTTATGAACTCAACTCCTAATTTCGTTGCCAGAGCTCCTCGAGAAACGCTAACGGTTACCTAGCTAGGTATGAACCAGAGTTTTATTACCATGTTGAAAAGCTCCTGATACTAGTTTTAATTCTGAGTCAGGTGAATTCTGCTCACACCATCACACCCCGTTAATTGAATATCCATATTAATATTTCCATTCATGCCCGAGTATCACGAACGATCTGCCCTTTCCTGTCCTTCCTTTCACTGCCCTTCCCTTCACTTCACTTCCTCTCCATTTCTAATTTCTCAAGGTCTTAGAGGATATTTAGGAGACTATATGGACCTAATAGGATGGAATCTAAAGAAAGTCTCGAAATGAGGAGCTGAATGCTTTATGTCTTTCCCAAAGTAATATTATGATGGTTTAACGACGGAGAATGAGATGGCAGGTGGCATGTAGCGTACTTGGGAGAGAAGAGAAATGTTCAGAAAAGTTTGGTCGAAAATCTGAAGCAAACAGATCACTTGGAAGATATATGTTTGTATGGCAGCATTATAGTCAAAATTGATCTTAAAAATAATTTGGAGGTCAAGCAAGTTGGTTCAGGTGGTAAAGGTCAAAACAGCAGCGTAGCTGGAATAATTATCTTGACCTACTAGGACTTGAACCTGGTAGCTTACCTCTTCCTAGTACCGAGTTTAAGAATGCGAGGAGCTCTAAGCTAATTCTAAGTCCCCAGTGCCTTCACTGCGTGAACAAGAACAGTTTACACATTTTATTAATTTGGGAAGGCAGTAAGTACTGGCTTTTTGACGTTACTATTGAGAGAAACTCTGAAGTAATTTTTCACTTAATCGTATTCTAGCGGTTTTTGGTTCATATCTCACAAGGGAAACTGAATATTCTCTTTAAGTTTAGTCAAGGTTTTCCTCAGTTTCTTATTAATTTCAAAGAACCGAGTTCTTCTAGAGAAATTAATAGTCACTCAGTTAGTCAAGAAGTTTCTCCCCTTTTACGAAACCTTATGGTTCTCACGGCTAATGGCACTAATAAAATCAGTTTTTTTTTGTCAGGGTGTAATTGTTTAGTTATAAATTACAGACATACTTCACCTTCAGATATGAAATCGTTAATTTATTAAGAATTTTAGGATTAGTGAAGTTACGATGTAATTAGAATAGAATACTAAGCTGTTAACGATGGCATGTGCGTGGTACATTAATCACGACTGGATACAGCCGTAAGAATGTATTGTATTGCAATCAAATAAGCTGAACCAAAACTCCTCTTGAGAAATGAATTTCCATCTTCTTCTCCATTGTTATGTAATACAATGCAATTTACTAACTCGAAACATGGCTTTTCAAAGAACATGTCAACGTGCAATTGCATTTCTTATATACAAATATTCACGGTCGACAAACGACTGCAAACTGATCTTCGCTTTCTAGACGCCTACTCACTAGAGTTAGGTTTTGTAACTGCGTGAGTTTGAATTCATTAAAATCATGGCATTTGCGTGTATTTATACGATTATTTCGAGGAAAAAAACACAAATAATCCTTATAACACATTCTGCACAGAAAGTTTATCATTTCAAAAATACAATATTAGACTCCAGTTTTATAATTATAATTGTCTAGGAATAAGTTATGGCGTAAAATTACTCCCAAGTGAACACTTAGGCTACTAGGCAGTAAGTAAACGCTGTTGCATTAATTCACAAATACTTATATAAGAAGTCCGTGACAAGTCAATATATATCATCCTCAGCCTCCTTAAAATTCTCAGTGGCATAGCCCGAAGTTCTTAGGAGGAACATTAAAAGCATATCGAATACCTGAGCTGCTACTGTATAGATAAAATACTCCGGCACCTAAATATACATAACTAAGCATCACGTTTGAGCACAGCAAAGACTACTTAAAGTAAGACGTGTTCTATCATATTCATAAGGACGCATCACCCGTCTTTATTCTGAGCTAAATGAATCCAGACCCACCTCCCCCACACTATTTCTTTAAGATACAATGTAATATTATCCTTCCACTTACGCCTAGCTATTTCACATAATATCTTCCTTCAGATTTTCCAAGAAAACTTTGTAGGCATCCCTCATTTCTCTCATGCTCACACGTTTCGCCCATCTCATCATCCTTAATTTCTTCATCGTAACAACTGATTTCTTAACGACCGCACGAGGGTCCGAGTTCCAGCCAAACAGTGTGTAGGCTTTCTTAATAATTACACAACCGTGGAATCTTAAGGGGTAATGTAGGGTATATTTCAAATAATGCAAGATTCGCGGTTTGCACGGCTTTTGAGGTTTCAGATTCGTCAACATTTTGCAGACACATACTTCTACCTTATTCCCGGAAGACAGAGGCGGAATGGCCCTCCGTAATGTTGAAGCCTGTCTTGATTTGCACATAAGTACGTTTAATTTAAATACAGGGTGTCCCAGGAGGAATATGCCAGACTTCGGGAGTGTGTTCCTTATGCTAAAATATACCGATATAACCCAAAACACCTGGGTCCAAAGTGGAACGGTTACGGAGATAATGGCCAGAGAAGTTTGAAACTTTGACAGCTGTTACTCACTTATTGATTACCAAATACATATTGAAACTGGCAGGAATATGTGGTTTCTGTAATGT
>Ga0123357_10005803_pt1 | contig 14874 bp, 8 predicted proteins | sample TergutEmb28metaG_FD_89873 | JGI IMG/M metagenome (GOLD analysis project Ga0123357, IMG submission 89873) | Embiratermes neotenicus P4 segment gut microbial communities from Petit-Saut dam, French Guiana - Emb289 P4 | ecosystem: Host-associated > Arthropoda: Insects > Digestive system > Gut ...
AGATACAACCCATGAAGTAACTCAACGAATCAGTCGCAAGCTCCTGAGGATGGATGTATTAACATCCGAAACATGTTGAGCACTGAATAAAATAATAATAAAACAAGTGGCATCAAGTTGGTCTCTCCTTACTCAACTATCAAGATGATGCACGGTCCAATAAACATAAGATTCACCTTGTTGCTTGTTTTCTTATCGTCGCTGTTTTTCATTTATGCACAGTCTTACAATTATCACTATAGCCAGCATTATTATACTAGAGCAGATTCAAATGACAGCACAGCGGAGGGTTTCGTTATCTGCTATAAAAAGTTTACTTTTCTCGTTTGCAAATTCAATGCCGTTCAATTATAACTTTAAGCTTCAGAGGTCAAAGCACAGCGGGAACTGAGGTTGGACAGTAATAACACTTGCATACATAAGGAGGCGCTGGCGTTGACTTAGCTTCGGGGAAAAAACATAAATCGTAATATTTTAGGGCTTGCACCGTTGAAACACCAGGAAAATGTATATGACAGGGTCTGCATGTTCGTGACTTCTTGAGACCGGTAAAATTGTCCCGAACATCTTAAGCCATTTTCAACATAAAATTCCCTGTTTATTTCCAAAAACTTTTAAAACACAAGTAATAAAAACACAAAATAAAAAAGTACACAGCATGAATTTATATTTTAATAAAATCTAAAAGAAGCTTCAAATAATTACATTATATGATTGCAGGAGAGTGTCATTTAACAAAGGACGCCAACAAGTATCCTCACTCACACAGCATGAATAAGTTGAGATCAATCTGCACAATGGCAGGACAGTGGAGGTAGTCAACTCGTCAGCAAAGTGATCTCATAACGATTCGTCGGAACCCATCACGAAAGATCGAAAAAATGTTATCAAAGTGGTTGATTACGAAAGGTAAATATACGAACATCGAAGATCAGGAACTTCGAGAACGTACTGTATACTTATACAAAATTATCAGTGAACATTATTAAAGCATTATCTTCATCAGTACTAAAGCATCTTTATTACTACTGTCGTCATGGTCATAATCAATAAAGCCACTACTTCACGCATCGCGAAATTATCGTACCTGTCTGAGAGCTCCGACTATCAAGTGTCATGGTGCTGTTACATTCCATCACATTGAAATTTAAACTAACACAATTCAAAACCCCCTTATTTAACCTAACGAACTTCAATTCTGGGGCAGAAGGGATGAGGTTTGTCCGAATGGGATATATTAATAAAGTGTGTTAAACGTCAGAGTCTGGGCCCTGTGATTTTGTCACGATACCACCGGTAATATTACACCGTGTATTAACGAAGCTTGACTGGAGTATGATCGCACAGGCAAACATTACAATAGTTTTGAAGTTTTGGAGTACCAAACAGTAGCGAAAGCACTGAATCAGAGCCTGAGCATTTCCCCCAAACATTCCGATAGAGAGAGCGACAGACTGACGTGCATTCTGCTGGAAACACACACAGACAAGAACCCTCCAGAAGCCATTCTCATCATGCGATGCGTATACTCCATCATCAATGGGAACGAACTTCATAAAAAGTTATAGATTCGTGATTTCGCGATAGCCTTGTACAAGCAGCAATAATGATGGTCATTATACTGGCACGCCCGGTAGGTTTCCCGAGTGCTCACGGAGCTCTTGGTGGAGAGGAAGCGCTCCTTTATACAGTATTTCCAATGAATAAATGAACAAAATAACATATCTGTAAGTAATTGAAGCCAGCTATTTCAAAACGCAGGATGTGTCCAATAATTCGAGTGCATATCCCCCAGCCATAGTCATTCCTTCAAGGTTAAGTGAAAAGCCTGGTTCGACTTAACACCACGCAAATTCAGCACGCGAAACCTCTAGTTCTCGTCATATAGAACTTTACTTACTCTCCTAAGCGTCTTAAAAAGATAAAGAACCAACAGTTTTATCACATCCGTCCATTCACGCGTAACAGGGACAAAACTATCTGAACGATTCCGAAAATTTGCGGCATGAGGGTCTACAAATATTTCTGGGCAAGTTGGACCAGTTTAAATAACTTTGCTGAGGTCCTCCAGGAATCTTAAAGCCTTTATGTACTTCTTATGTCTTTCGAAAGCTCTTAATAAAACCTAATGAAATGACTTGTATAAATAAATACAAGAAAAATATTCGTACTATAGTGTATAAGTTTCCTTGTTGTTATGGTTAATATTCTTAAATGGCATCTCACTAAATGATGAAATTTACCTGGTATATTTTTTCAACACTAATTCGCCTAAGGTTTACTTTAGAGGCAAAGTACGATGAGTCTAAACTGTTATTTAAAAAAAAAAATGTTATAAATTAAGGTTATAGGTATCCATGACATACAAGCTTCACAACTTGGCAAGTATTTCACGAACATCGCTGTGACAACAAAAACAGTAAATTGTTTCATTGCAAGCCTTATCTAACGTCCCGCTGTTGCCCCAAAACGTCAACTCTCACGCGCTTGGTTTGCAGCTCTTTGCTTAAAATTACACATGAGAGAGCAGACAGGCACCGCGGGTAAAAGAAAAGAACACTTTTGATGTCACCCCAACGACGCCCTTGTCTGTTCTTCTGGAAAGAAATAAATAAAGAAAATGTGTCCAAAAACTCAAATACACTGCATACAGACTGGAAGGTATGAAATAGAGATCCACAAACATGAAGTTTAGAAGATATCCATGAAGAAATAAAAGGGAAGTTTATGAAGGCGTGAACTAGAATGATGACAGTTGTATGGAAGATGAACTGTGAATCTACAGAACTTCCTACCACGAAGGACAAGGAGTTCTTAAAAAAAAATGTGCATCTGTGTTCTGATGCCTTCGCGTTTCTTTTATGAGTTCATGTTCATAAACTTAGTGATAATATTTAGTGCAGTCGATTTGTATCATAGGTATTATTTTTCCTATTGCTTCAGCTTCCCTATTACCTCCCAAAATACAAGATACTTTCCCGCATAATTAAACTGCACGTGTTTCATCCTCATGAATTCAACCGTCTGGTAGTTACCCGAGCACCAGGATCGCATCATTTAAAGATCATATTTTATCAGTTTTGCAAAGTCTGCAAGGGATATGCCTAAGAACTTTATAGACGTTTGAAGCAAATGTCTTACACCAAATGCCCAGACGTCACACAACATGAAGTCTTACGGCCTGGCACTTTGTGCTCAAAAGGTAAGGGCAGCAATAAAGCAAGGAATATAGGAATGCGTCTTTCTTCTAAACAATTACTTGACTCCGCGACTCTGAAGAGGAATTCGCAGCGGAACTGTTCACTTTTAAGTAATAATGTAATGATTCAACAGATATCCCAAATTATACCTGAATCTTCTAACAGTTAGTGTCAGAGGGACAGGGATACAGAATTTACTCAAGTATTGCAGGGGGAAATTACGTCGAAAATTAAAACACGACTCGTATGGTATCGCAATGAGTCGCTTACGATGACTGGCAGAGATTGAGCAAACCACGATGAATGACACCAGTCATGGACTGAGAAGATTCCTGGAATATTCTTCTGCACTGTCCAGCTCCCAAACAGCAAAATTGTTAGTTACAAGTCCGTATAGATGTGTACAGTTTATTACATAGAGAAATGAATAGTAATGATGATGACGATGATGATGATGATGTTTTTCTGCATGTTTAAATTCTAAAAAGCTAGACTGTAAGAAAACGAATTCTTAATGACCCACTTGTTACAACAAACATATGAAGGAAATGTAGCTAAGGTACGAAAATCAAACATAATTGTTACGTCAGTTTGTAAGATTTTAGCATCAGCAGAATAAAAAACACGACGGGATCATGTCCCAGAAAAACTGAATTTTAATCTAAATCGCATAGACATACCCAAAAATTGCAAACACGACAGTAATGATCACGTATTAACATAATTTTATAACTTTGGCCTCAGTGTTTCGAAAATACGCCACTGGAATAAATATTTAAGCAAGCCAGATCACAATTAAGATGTAAGAAACGTTTAAGGGGCCCCACTAAATACCTGTAAAAGGCATAAATTTGCAGAAATTAAAAGTAAAGTTGGATTACCAGGCTATGTTACTTCAATGACTCATTACGCACTAGAGATTAAGCGTGCTAACTAATAATATGCGGATTGATAATTTGTCTCCCCCGTGACGTCTTTTGCTTTTCAAAATCCAAGTTATACGGAGTCAAATGGAAGAATAATGATGGAAGAAGAAGTGGCAAGGACGCGAAAGCAACCGGTCTTGATGCCACAGTCATTTGAAGAAATTTATAAAACCACATGAAACCTAAGCTAGAACAGTCGATCTCGAATCGAGTACCGTCGTTAATTATCGCATACGAAGTAAAAGGCTAAAGTTGTTGAAGAAGTGACGGTGACTTGAAGTTGGGACTGCAACTTGTTGCAGTGAGTGTACTGGTGTTAATGGAGTGCACGTGGACAGCGTGAATGATGTCTCCAGCAGTAATCTTCTCCTCCATACCAGGGGTATTCAATATGGATTGATGATCAAATGTAAACAACTGACTTGGTGGTCGAGTTCCATTTTGGAGGAGACAAACTAACCAAATAACGTAATAACATACTTCATGGTGTAGGAGTTTCCTCCAGAAGTTTCCACTTACTGAGCAGGTTAAAAAATTTACGCTCTTGAATTTTCCAAGTTTACTGTCGTATATCAGCCCGTCTCTAGACTATAACCTTAAGTATACTAATTTAGTTCTCTCCTTCACAGTATACTTTCCTGCGTTTTGTATTAATATCAGTGTTATTAATAATAACCTAATGAAACTTGTTTCAAGTAAGAGTTGTTGATATTAAAAACGTAATGTTTCAAATAGGCTATTAATACTAAGATATTTCACAATCAGTCTTGTTGCAACATATAAAACAACATAGTTCTTAATCATTCTATGACTTAATTTTGTTCCGCAGTTTGACATGAATTGTTAGACTCTAAGGTACCCATTGAATATTAATAAAAATCCAACTAGATGCAACAGTATGCAGATATTTATTTACTGCAAAATCACTCTACATGTTTCGGGTGTCACCGCACTCATCATCAGGAGTACTAAAAACTGTAACCGCAACCTCCGGCACAGGTCAACATATCGGTACAGCTAATTCCCTCCATCGTGGCCAGATCGACCCGATCTGGCCACGATGGAGGGAAGTAGCTGTACCGATATTATGACCTGCACCGGAGGCTGCAGTTACAGTTTTTAGTACTCCCAATCTGGCCACGTTGGAGGGAAGTAGCTGTTCCGATATTACTCGTATGACCTGTACCGGAGGCTGCGGTTACAATTTTTAGTACTCCTGATGATGGGTGCGATGACACCCGAAACATGTAGAGTGATTTAGCAGTAAATGAATATCCGCGTACTGTTGCATCTAGTTGGATTTTTTTATTAATATTGAATTATGATGCATGGAACCATGAGCTTTAAAAAAAGGACCAATTGAACTACCTACAAAACCAAGAACATAAAAAAATTAACAATTGGCTCAAATATACCTCATTTCCAATCTTGTATTAAGTGTTCACTAACAATCACTGTAATGTCTCCTGCATGTAACTTTGCAGTCGACAGCAGTGAGCGGCTGATGACATGTGACAGACACACATTCCATTCACTGCTGAGAGTGGTCCCGTGTGTTCCGAGTGGCGCTCCCCAGCGTGTTCAGAGGGTCCAGGTTTCGAAAATTAAAGCACACATTAACTGTTGGCCGATTGACATTTTACACGGTTTTTATCAGCAGGGCCAAAAAAGATTCCAGATTGTACTGTAACGCTTTCAAACCTAGTGGTTTCTTTATATAACATCAAGCTCAGCATTCGATAATTCTACCCTCTGGTCCCACCGGGCTTATATGCGTTTGTATGGATATCAGAACAAACTTCATTTACTTCCTTGTACAGCACTAACTGAATAGCCTTTATAACCGAGACGAAGTGTGTTTTCTGTGCGGTGAGAACAGAGCTTGGATTATAATTCACGCTAATCTTTGTGTTTAAGTTCGATCACTTTTTGCTAACTTCCACATTGTTCTTAATTGCGGTTTGATGGCGCATAATCCATGCCTTTGACAATTCGACGTTAATAAAACAAGGGCCAAAATCTGTTTTACTCCGTTAAAATCGGTGCCGTTAAAAATCATCGTTAAACAAAACAAGGAGCTAAGACTGTGCATTACCCAGTTCAAACTAATGCCATTGATAAATGGTCATTACATCGCTAACTGAATGCAAGAGTGGCATAACCCACAAATTGCCATTTGGCGTTAATACTACGGTTGAGCTCAACAATATAACAACTACACCTGACAATATTGATACCTAGCGGGGTATGTTTCAATTGACAAGTGTGCCGGTACTGTCGGATGTAGCTGTTACATTTTTGAGCTCAATCAAAGTATTAGCTTCCAATGAAAATTTTTGGATCTTGACACTACTGCATGCAGTGAGCGATGTCGTACTAGGGCTCGACACTGTGCCGTACCTAATTCAAAACTGTGCAGTTGATAAATCGCCGTTAAATGAAGCAAGGAACCAAACTGCGCTTTACCGGGTTCAAATTGGTGCAAAATGTTGCACTGAGAGAATTTTATTAAAAACAAAAGATTCGACAGAAATGCTTTTTCCATATTACAACGTGATTCATTACAAATGGCGTAATCGCAAAGAAAATCTTGTTATAAATTTTAAAGGAAGCTGATTCAGATACTGATTTTTATTAGTATATTGAGGAGAAAAAAATGAGATCATACAACGATGAAATTAAACCGGTTCGAATTTTGAAAAGTGTTTGGAAAACGCATGTCTAATGAAATGGAGAGGCGGCGTGGGACACAAAGCGCACAACCTGTTAGTCGCTTCAGTAGGCTAAAATCTGAAACCGTCGAATGGCTAGACAAAGGGTAACATTTCACTCGAATACAGCATAGAAAGTTACGCTGCTTAGTACTATAAGATTCGGGAAAATTGCAAAATACAGGAAATTTGCCGCATTCAACAATTTGCAATACCTGAAAGCCTACATACTTTCCGTAGAAATTTGTCTTGCTCTCGCATAATATTCAAATTCCGCTGCCATTATATGTACATATAAGTACATACATATGTGTATGCACATACATAGGCCTGCGCACGTCTGAACACACATTTGTATGTGGGAAGTGTGTATATGCGTGCGTGTGTGTGTGTGTGTGTGCGTGTGTGTGTGTGTGTGTGCACGTGCGCGCGCCTCTCTGTGACTCTTTATGCACGCATGTATGTACGTATCTATGTGCGCACATACGTACTACGTACTTGCACCCGTGAGAACACTTAACTCTTGGTTCATCCGAAGGGTCAGTATAAAATTTAATGCTCAACGGAGCTGTAATGTAAGAACAACCAGCCCCCACGGACAGCTGTGTCACTTGGAGTTGGACATGCCTGTCCCGCTCAGTTGCGATAAACACGCGGAGGACTGACTCTTGGTGCTCAAGACGTAAGTGACACAAGTAGCTGTGCCGTATGTGCCTGCACTACTGCTGTCTTAAAGTGGGAAAATAGCTGTTCGCCGGATTGCAACTGCATTTGGGAAACGGAGCGCGGCGCTACTGTTCTGGAATGGATGGACTTGAGAAGTGTTCAAACGTGGCCCGCTGCAGTAACCATTCTTCACCGCACATCGGAAGGCAAACTGACTAAGGACACGTCAAACCCACTCAAGGATGTGTTTTTGTTTGTTTTTTTTTTTTAACCAAGTTCTTCGTGAAAGACCGTCCTTCTTGATAAACTAATTAGTTCATCATCAAGTCAAGAGATTTCTCGCATTTTACGACAAAGAAAATTGTATTACCGTGTTCACAACAGCTAGCCACTGGTTCCTACCCCAAGCCAAACAAGTCCAGTTCTTACCCTATCGACCTGTTTCTGTTAGTTGTTTTAATATGACCCTCCAAAACACTAATAATTTCTCCAAACGGTCCGCGAGTTACTGATATTTGCAAATATGCTTTGACAATTCCGAAAAAAAAAAGTGACATCAATCGCGAATTTTGACGAATTATTTTCTTGAAACCCCGTAAAACTTTGATTTGTTTCTGCAAACTACTAATTGATTTGTATTTCTGACCACTATCGCACACTAATATTGCACTGTATTGTTTATTTCTCTGTACATTCTTGGAATCGGACTGATTATGGCTACTAACAGTGGCCGGAACAAGTTGCTGATGTGTTAAATAGTAAAGTTGTGTTTTGACTCAGCAAACCTACCTTTTGGAGACCGCGGTAGCACAGTGGTTAAGGTGTTGTGCTACAAATTCGTAGGTCGCTGATTCGATCCCAGCTGGTGTCAGTGGATTCTTCATTGATATAAAATCCTTCCGATCGCACTATGGCCCTGGGGTCGACTCAGCCTCTAACAGAAATTATTACCAGGAGTATTTCCTGGGAGTAAAGGCGGCCGGTGCGTAAGGCTGACAACCTACCACCACTCTGTGCCGTTGTCAAGAAATCTGGGAGCCTTAACTTTCTGGAACCCTCTGGGCCTGTCCAGGCCTGTAATGGGACTGCTTTACCTTTTAAACCAACCTTTTAAAATTATATAGGCCACATCCAAACTCAGTTCCTATCTCAAAGAGAAAGTAATCTGTCATCACAAAGGCCGATCGGTTAATGTTGTTGTTGGGTCATACGTAACAAACACACTGTGTCACAAAATACAGGATACCTTAATGTCACAGCACATAGCGAATACAATTAACTCTGGGACTTAAACGGCTAATTCAGTTACCACAAAGGCGTATATTATATAAAATACGTTACGTATGTCACTACTGCATCTAAGAACAAGTTTTCCACCCTTCCCTCGTACTCACGGCACTTAAAGTACACTTGGAATCCTTGAGGTAGCATCACTTCAACCCTTATACAGAAGCTTACACCATTCCACTGTCATCTTGCATTTTTAAAGCACTCTCCATTTGTCCCCCTCCACCCCCACCCCCTTTCTGTAACATCCGTGATCCTACGGTCACGCCGAAGGGAAAACTAAATGGGCTGTGGTCCAGATACCATGCATGGTGCCCCTGAGTGCAGTATAGTACCCCCATTCTGCTCTCACTGCAATCGTTCTAATCCTTGTCTTGGAATAGAGAACTGGTGCCATGGCTTTTATATGACGTGCTAATTTCACGTTAGGTAATAGATGAATAGGGCGAAGGCTGACATAAGCAGATCACGTGACGCACTTGGAGAAAATGAATACAGGCAATGTACGTATAACGAAATATTGAACCCAGGCGTTGTTGCAGTGGAAACGCTTAAGTATTACACAACCTTAGTGCGTGTATTTGTAACCTTAGGTATCAGGCATGCAATGCGCATGCGCCTTACTGTCACCTGTGGCATGCACCGGTCTACATGATTTTTTTCCACATTATCCCATAAGGGCACGATTTTCGGAAAAAAAGTTACTGAACACAAAATGTGTTTTGATTTCTCTACAAATTTCACCTGAAACCTTTCTTATTCCAGGAAGAAATGAGTGGGATACGATAAAAAAATGTCTATTGGTCTTCATGTAAAGTACCCTTTATTATCGTCCGATTTTAATGAAACTTGAATTTTCTCGACAGATTTTGGAAAAATCGTCCAATACCCAATTTCATAAAAATCCGTCTAGTGGGAGCCGAGTTGTTCCATGCGGACGGACGGTCAGACATGAAGAAACTAATAGTCGCTTTTCGCAATATTGCGGACACGCCTAAAAGTGCATACAGAGTTATGGTCTACAAGACTGAAGGAAAGGGTACACAAACATGAATTAAAGAGAAATATTAAAATATAAGGCAGACAAACAGGGTGCACAAAAATAAAATTAGTTGAAAAATTCAGTACAAGTTCCAGTGGTGTTCCACGAAGACGGGTGTTACTGCAACCAACCCAGAAAATATCAGACTTTTAAGAATAACTCTGCAGTATGAAGTTATTTACACGAAAGTCACTAAAACTTTCGAATGAACAATCACAAAAATACAAAGATATTCGTTGTGCCCCAAAATCTCATATACGAGTACCTGTATTGTGGATGTGATGCACCGTATACTTTTAACCTGTATACTAAATGGAAGCATCTCAAAGCACTTCATTTTAAACCGTATAGTCTACTAATTACAGATGGGAGGATAATATTAAGATGGATAATCATGAAGGGGTTGGGGGGGTTCAGGATAGAGACAGGTGGCGGGCACTTGTAAGTGCTGCAATGGACCTTTGGGTTCCATAAAATGCGGGGAATTTCTTGACTCGCTGAGAATTTGTTATCTTCTCAAGGATGACTCTACTCCATGGTGTAAGTAAGTACGTAAGTAAGTAAGTAAACTAATTACGCTCCAAGTAAGTTGTAGACATCACAGTACAGTTAAATTTCGTATTAAGATGGCGGTCTTCAGTATAGAGAAACGTAGAAGAAGCCCATAAAGGAAATAAACATGATATACTAAATTCAAATGTACTGTGATAGTTTATAAGTTGTTTCAGTGGACGGAAGGATGTTCACCTCCTCGATGGGCTGCCTTACTTCCGGTCAATGGGCTCTCAAACCCCATATAGAAGGCCGTTAGGTGGATCGTTTTGCTACCTGTACGTGGTGCGGAATAAAATTCTTGTTCTTGGTCAGAATCGAACTTCCAGCCACGTTCCATTTTTTGCACCCTATCTTCTAAAGTATCCCAGAGCTTTGAGACACTTTGCTGCACTGTCTCACACCTTAGGTTTTATACTTATGTCGATCGTAGTCAGCTGAATTTGTCAAACTGGATGAAAGATACCATCTGTGAATGTGAACAGAGACGTTCTCTAATGCATACTCTCATTTGGAAACGAAAAATTGATTTGTGAAGGTGGCAATCAAGCTTGCACCTAGCAGCCATCAGCGACATGTACAACACACAGCATTTTGGTAGCTAATTCGATGAATCTGCTGCATGGGGAACATTGGGTCGAATGTGTCTTCGGGTTGTCCTTAGAATCATCAAGGGAAATGCGCCAAGCGTGCCGCTGCTACCATTACTGGAGACCGACCTAGATAAAACAGCCACAAATGCAGAGATACAAAAGCAGGAAATAATTCGAATCTCTTCAGCCAATTTTTAAACAAGTCTATTCCTTTTTTACAGATTCCCATCTCTCCACTATCCTTGCCCTCTTATTATTGGTCGTACATTTTTTCAAGTCTACTGTACGTCCATTTCATGAGATCGAATACGTCGTTATTTCCTGCGTGACGGGCGTGAAAAAAGGACTATCGCTGTTACAAAAGGCCGAATGCATATGTTTGCATCTTAAAATAATTTTGATTCAAAATTCCGTAACAAAATTTAGAGCGGAATTCATATATCTACAGGACAGTATTAAAAATAAGAAAAAATAAGTTCAAATTCGAGATATTCTTTTCGCATTCAATCAATCCCACCAAACCTCGACTGATACCTTACGCACCGACCACACTCTCTCCCTGATCTACACTCAGGCATCTCAGACTACTATAATCGAATTAAAAAAAAAAACTACTGACAAGTCATTCTCTCGCATGGCTCAAGAGAATGTTGTTATTAAATTAAAACATCAAAGTGGCTAATTTTATGATAAGAGATTATGAAGGATTTACACTATAAATAATTAAAAATTTTCAGTGGGTACAGTTCTGAGCTGGCTCAGATTACTTCACACGTTCACAAGTAGAAGTAATTAATTCCGCAGCACATAAACTTCCTTGAGTATTGCATACTTATTATTTGAGCTAGGAATTCACTGTTTTATGGAAAGCGAAGTTCATCACTTTGTAGGCATCAGATTTTAATATTCGTCTTTCTGGAGATAAAAATACAGAAATGTCACCCGTGTTGATCGAGCAGTTGAAGGGACATGAACCCTAAAGGTTCAGCGCGAATCTCTCAAGCTTCAACATCATCAATGTTGGTGGATTGTATTTCTTTCTGCCTGTAGTACTGCATTCTTTGTGTTTCTGATGAACTAGACAGAGCAGAACTCGTTCATATTATTATTGATTTCTTACTGCCGTATGATCTCAGATCCCTCAGTCTGGAATGTTTCTTTTTCTTTCGACTGTAGCGTCTCTATACAAAAGAACACCATTGACATTGTCGTACCAACAGTTCAAAAAATTGCTGAAAACTTCAAGGAAACGATTTAATTGGATTTCGAGTTTAATATTTATTAAATTTCGTCTTTTCATAGACCCAAAAGGCATAGTAAGAGACGACACTGAAAGTTAAGAGATAACGGAAATGGAACGGATAATTGGTCGGGGAGGGGGGAGGGTGTGCATAATAGCCGAAGCATTTGAACGAGTATTTCAGATACTTAACCAGCGGCCTTTAATTAGGATAATTTTACTGCGGAAAGCTCGCTTTATACAAGTAAATTTCTCGCTCCCGTGGGTTTCTCGGTCTTCTCTTCATTGGCTCATGCCATTAGTTTGCTAGCCTATCACAGCGCTGGATCGGGTTCAGTGCCAGGCCAGGCCAGGCCATGTGGACGTGTGGTGAACAAAGGGGCACTGGGACGGGTTTTCCTGCGAGTACTTGGCTTGTCTTCTGTCAGTACCACTCCGTTAATGCTCCACACTCACTCACTCATTCTTCATCGACGCAATATAGTCACAGTAATTGGCACTGCCGTTAAATATAGAACACTAACACACGCTTATCTTAATAGTTATTCAAATTCGAATTCGTACTGGTTTTATCCCAAACTCTCAGTTTTTCCACCCCACCACATAGTTGTAGGAAATTTGTCCCAATACTATACGTTCGCGGAAAGCGTACAACTCACATTACGGGTAGGTTAAAATCTCTTTTAGACGTTACAGTAACGTCCGATTGGAAACAATATCCAGCTCTGAAGTGTAACAAATGACCATGTCAATTCCGCGAGCCCTCTGGCCCTTGATTTGACAGGCTTTCGTGGTATTTTGGTAAATTTCCTGTGTACCGGCAATACGTGAAATGGACAAGTGTTTCGATTGTAGTTATCCTATATAATGCAATGTAACCACTCGCCAGTACGCAATACCATACACGCTGTGGCTAAATCAATACAAATGAATGGTACGTTCTGCAGAATATTGATAATGCACTGGAATGTTTAGTTCAACATCATCGGTCGAGCAGCAGAGCAATATTAGAGCCATGCAAGTGGGAGGAGGACACACAAAATAAAGACACAGTACTAAAATTTACGAGTAGTAAATTCCATAACGGGTTAAGGAACCACGCCCGCAGTGCTCCGAAGATAAACTCAGCGTTGCCCAAGGGCTTCCAATTTTTCTTATTTTACCATCTTTGAAAATGAAAGGGGCAAAAAAAAAAAAGAAACAAATTGACCCTTGTACGCCCCCATGCACCAATCTCCGGGGAACCGGGACATCAATCATGAAGCAAAGAAAGAGAGAGACAGAACACCATAGATAAACACACTAGGATAAAGAAATGCGCTGCAGACAGTTAACACAATAAAAATAGAAGAGCACAGAAACGTAGTAAGGATAAGACATGAGAAGAAAACTTCAGAAAAGTTTTCACATAAAAAAAAATTAAAAGAAAATAGAAACTGCGATAAGTGTACCCAGTAAGGAACACGCTGGATAAAGTAAACAAATAAACTTTAGCATACAAATAATATTTCTAGTTCTTTACTATCAAACATGTTTAAACTCGATCGTGTTTTGAATATGTCTGTGGTTGCATTTTTGCTGTTTCAACATACCGCACAGCCAGACATACTGAGAACAAGACCTATGTATTACGGTATTGTAGGGAAATAAAGTACATTTCCATGACTCGGCGTCTGCAATGTAATATGCCATTTCTGTCTAACATAAAGAAACTTTTCAAGTGAAAGTGGTGAAAACTAAATGAAGTAGAATCCAGTCCCTCTCTTATGATTTCCATATTAAAATGCAAGTTTCTGTCAACAAAAATAGAACATTTTTTTATGTTTTGCTGACTGTGCACCTCAGTATAATCTTAGCAACTGACCAACTTAATGCGCAAATTCTTGTTTTGTAATAAGTTTATTACATTCCTCAACATGTTTCGAGCACTGTTGTGCTCATCATCAGGAGGTCAAATTGCATTATACAGCATCTCATGTCGTTACACTCTGTAGGTGGCCGTCCGGACCGGACTCAACCTACAGAGTGTGATGATACCAGATGCTGTATAATAAAATTTGACCTCCTGATGATGAACACAACAGTGCTCGAAACATGTTGAGGAATATAATAAACTTATTATTAAACAAGAATTTGTGCATTAAGTTGGTCAGTTGCTAAGAGAAAAATAGAGAACCTTATTCGTATTTGGTGCAGCTTTATAAACTGGGCGTTGAATTTTTTAAAGAAAATATATCACATTGATTATTGCTTTTGATCTTGAGACAAACTACGTCCGAGAATAAAGGCCAAGAGGCTTTGTGTCTTTCTTAGCGTATCCTGCAGCACATGATCCCAATTCACACCTGCACAATATCTGCAGAATTTTCACTTTTATAAAACTTGATTTGTACTCGAGCATGTATCACATCCATCTGCAACTCTTCGCTGCATTACTGCCCATTAAACTTCTCAGATTTTAATTCGAGACACCAACAAGATAAGCAGTGTACTATAAACATAAATATTGTCGCCATGGATGGCAGTAGGTGTTACATATTCTGAGTGAGAGTGTGTTATCGAGCACGCAAAGCGCATGCGCCGTATTTTTTTTTTTTTGTCATCTGTGACCTGTGTTTCGCTCTACTATGTTTTTCCACTTGATCTAATGAACAGAC
>Ga0123357_10005804_pt1 | contig 14873 bp, 13 predicted proteins | sample TergutEmb28metaG_FD_89873 | JGI IMG/M metagenome (GOLD analysis project Ga0123357, IMG submission 89873) | Embiratermes neotenicus P4 segment gut microbial communities from Petit-Saut dam, French Guiana - Emb289 P4 | ecosystem: Host-associated > Arthropoda: Insects > Digestive system > Gut ...
GTCCGGCACGGCGACGCTGGATACGCGTCTTCTTCAGCAGCTTGCGGTGCTTCTTCTTCGCCATGCGCTTGCGGCGCTTCTTGATGACAGACCCCACGGGTTATCCTTTCGATGTGCGGCAAGGCACCGTTGTCTTTGCGCCTTATCCGAATAGATTCTAGTCGGTGAGACGGCCCGTCCGAAAATCGAGCGAATACGTCACCTCAAGGCCTCCGGCGACAGCACGTATTCAATGCCCAGCACGACCGCGCCGAGAATGCCAGCCATACTGCCGATCACCGAGTGCACCAGCGTCAGGTTTCGAGTCGCCAGAGGCAGCGCTCTTTGATAGGCGACGGACCGGATGCCTGCCAACAAGTCGTCCGTGACTTCGGTCAGGGGGCCCGTTATGACGATCCTGGCGGGGTTGTAGACATGGACGAGCAAGGCGACGACGCCACCGATTTTGGCAGCGGCGTCACGAATCAGCCTGATGGCCACAGCATCGCCGGCGTGGGCCGCCCGGCGCAGATCAGTCTGGGTGACATCCGGGTTGCCGATGGCCGCACCCAGTTCCTTGGTGATCGCTTCCGCGGAAGCCACGGCTTCGATACAGCCGACATTGCCGCACGAGCAAACCACGTCCTCGACACCTGATGTGAACAGGTGCCCGATGTCGCAGGCCGCACCATCGGCGCCGCGGTGAAGCTCGCCTTTGGCGGTCACCAGACCACCGCCGATGCCGGTGCCGATTTTGATGACCAACAGCGGGCACTGGTCGTCAGGCAGCACGCGAGCTTCCCCCAGGGCCATCAAGTTGACGTCATTATCCATATGGCACGGGCAGCCGAACTCGGTGCCCAGGTAGGTCGTGATGGGGAAGCTGTCCCACCCCGGCATGATCGGGGGCCGTACCGGCATGCCGAGCTTGACGTCGACCGGCCCGGAAAAGGACACGACGATCGTCCGCAGTGAAGCTTCGTCGACCCCGGCGCCCTGCATGGTGCGACGCGCCAACTGGACGGCCGCGTCAAGAGTCACAACCGGGTCTTCGGGCATGAACGTGATCCGTTCATAGGCGATCAGAGTCTGGTCGAGCCGCGCCAATGCCACACCGATATGGTGCGGTGTGAGGTCGATGACCAAAATCACACCCGCGTTCGGGCTGATGATGATGCGTTCGGCGGGCCGGCCACGATTGTTTTCGGTGACCTGCGCCCCGGCCGATGTGATCAACCCCCGACGCTCAAGTGCCGTCAGACAAGCAGTGATAGTCGAGCGAGCCAGGCCCGTCGCCTCAGCGAGTTGGGGACGCGTGGTGGCCGCGCCGGAGGCAATGAGCTGCATTATCACGCTCAGCACCACGGCGTGATCGGACATTCTGACGAGCGCCGGCACTAAAAGCCGAGCATGTGGAAACTGTTTGGAATTCTTTATGTCGCTCATAGGCATTACTTCGTTCACTTTATGTCAAAAAAACCATAATTGTGGCACTAGTTAATGTTACTACGGCTTGTTACGCTTACTTTAAGCATTGTCGATACGCCCAAATGCGGAGGAGGTTCAATCTCGACGGGGAACACTCGATCCGGTGGATCGGGATCGTCGGTTGTGGCATGTCTGGCAACTCGAATTCCTCGACGGCAGGGAACCGTCATCACTATGCGACGCGATGAAGCAACGACTCTAGGCGACTGCCCAGAGATCACCCAAGAAAGGAAACAACATGAGAAAGATGCTAGCGGCGGCGCTCGGTGTCGTCTTGGCGTTCAGTCTGGCAGCCTGCAGCTCAAGCAGCGGCGGTGGCAGCGGCAGTGGCAGTAGCACCACACCGGCAGCCAGCGGCAGCTCCAACGGCAGCAGCACTCGCGAGAAGGGGCCCGGCAACACGATTTACGTGCTGGGACCGACGCCTGATCACGGCTGGACCGCCCAAGCCGGCGTTTACGCCCAACAGCTGGTCAACACAATCAACACCCAGGGCCAGTTCAAGGCCCAGTACATGCCCGCGTCCAGTGGCGACGCCCAAAACGACCTCGCTAACCAGGTCATCGCCAATGGCGATGCGGCTGGCGTCGTGTTCATGGCTATCGACGACTCGGCCCAGGCCGGCCAAGAGGCGCTGATCGCGGCTAACATTCCGTTTATCTCGTTCGACCGCATCATCCTCGGCCCCGACAAGTCGGCCATCCTGAACTATTCAGGCGACAACTTCTCCGTCGGCGCCGGTATCGCTTACTGGATGCAGCAAAACGGCCTGAAGCCGGGCGACACCATGGTTTCCCTGATTGGTGACAACACCACCGTCAGCCAGTACCGTCAGCAAGGTTTCGACCAGTTCCTGCTTGGCACGCGCCAATACACCGACAAGGGCACGGGGCAGACCTACACCACCACGCAAACGTGGACGCAGGATCAGCTCAACACCCTGGAAGCCAACTACAAGGTGGTTTGCAACTGGAACGCCGATAACGCATCCCAGTACCTCGAGCAGTCACTTCCCGACATCGTTCAGGCGCCAACCGACGGCAATCTCTACGTCTTCTCAATGGACGACGAGATGACGCTGGGCTTCCTGAACCTGTTGCAAGGCAACTCGCTGGATGCCGGCACGAAGACCGCGTTGCAGAACCTGAACGTCTACACGTCGGCAGTCGGCGGCATGCAACAGCTTTATGACGTCATGTCGGGCAAGGACACCACGCTTGGCCCCATCGCCAATCAGTACTTCAAAGGCCTGATGAGCATGTACTTCTCGCCACAGATGATGAACACAGCCATCAACGATATGGTGACGTACCTCAGCGGCGGCGATTGGCAGTACAACGTGGGCGACGACGCATACGAGCCAGTGGCAATCGTCGACAAGACCAATGTTTCCCAGTACACGGGATTCCAGGGCTAACGCCTATAAGTTAGTTTCAACTAGGTGATCGGATTGGCCCGCGGCGTGGCCGCGAAGGCATGCCGCGGGCCAATCCGTCAATACGGTGACGGCTGAACGAACTGAGATGAGCAAACCAATGAGCATCTTGCAAATGACCGGCATGTCGAAGTCCTTCGACGGAAACCTGGTCTTGAACAACGTCGACCTGACGGTCGAAGTGGGCGAAGTTCACGCGCTTCTCGGCGAAAACGGTGCCGGAAAGTCGACACTACTCAACATCCTGGCGGGCGTCCTGCCCGCTGACGCCGGCACCATCGTCTTCAACGGCACGACATTCCACGATGCAACGATCACCCAGATGGAACGTGCCGGTCTTTCTTTTGTCCATCAAGAACTGAACGTCATAAACGACTTGACGGTCAGCGAGAACATCTTCTTCAACCATGAACTGACCAGTCATTTCGGCCTGTTGAAAAGCAAACAAATGGTTGCCGAAACCAGTGCGCTGTTCGAACGTTTCGGCGTCGACATCGACCCGACCGTCAAGGTGGCCGATTTGAAAACCGGCCAAAAGCAGATGCTGGAAATCTGCCGGGCGCTTCACGCCGACGCGAGCCTGCTGGTTTTGGACGAACCCACCACCGCCCTCGGCAACGACGAGGTCGACCATCTGTTCGCGCTGATCGACCAATTGAAAGCCAATGGAAAATCGATAATCTTCGTGTCACACAAGATGCCGGAAATCTTCCAGATTGCCGATACCTACACCGTCTTGCGCAACGGCCACCTCGTGAGTCGCGGCGCTATCGCCGATGCGACGCCGATCGCCGTCACGAACGACATGGTCGGCCAACACCGAAGCGCCAACGCCGGGTACCGTTCACGCCCGCTTGGCGACGTGGTTCTGGAAACACGTTCACTCACGTCCGATGCTTTCACAGATGTCAGCATCAAATTGCTTCGCGGCGAAATCCTTGCGCTGACTGGCCTTGCCGGATGCGGTGCCAGCGAACTTCTACAGGCCATGTTCGGAGCCTTCCCAACCCAATCCGGCACCATCGATGTACACGGCAAGAAGGTGACGGGCGGCATCGGCTCCTTCGCTCGCCTCGGCGTCGGCATGCTGCCGACCAACCGCAAAGAGAACTCAGTCATCCCCGACGTGTCAGTGCTCGAAAATGTGTATCTGGCCGAACACTGCCTGGCATCTTGGCCCCCCAACATCAACAAACGCCACGAAGTGTCGCGATACGAGCCGCTGCGCGAAATGCTCGATATCAAAGCGCCCGACCCTGACTCGAGCATCAACGCCCTGTCGGGTGGCAATCAGCAGAAGGTGTTTCTTGCCAGATGGCTGAACACCGACGCCGACATCATGCTGTTCGACAACCCCACGCAAGGTGTGGACGTCGGCGCGAAGGAAGATATCTACGAGTTGATCCTGAACTTGGCAGACAAAGGCAAGACGATAATAATCAACACCCTCGAAATACCGGAGATCCAGAAAGTTTCAGATAGGTGCGTCGTGCTATATGGCGGTGTCGTGGTCGCCGACCTACCCCACGACGCAATCAATGAGCACGACGTAATGGCGTACGCCACACATGCAATCGACGTCAGGAGCTGACCGAACCATGAAGGAAAGACAAAGCATTAATCCCTTGAGCGGACTGTCGTGGATGTGGCGCAACCATAGTTACGTTTTCGTCTTCGTCGTACTGCTGATCGCCTATGTGATCACAATCGAGGCGGCCGGAAAGACGTTCGGGGCAGGGCACATATCGTCGATCCTGTCAAGCCAGAACACGGTCATCGTCGGCAGCATGGCGATCGGTCAGGCACTGGTCATCATCACAGGCCAAATCGATCTTTCGGTTGGTTCAGGCATGGTGTTGACATCGGGCATGGCGATCCTGGTATTCAACCTGACGGGCAGCATCGTCCTCACGATTCTGTCGGCCCTGGTGGGTGGCGCAATACTCGGCCTGGTCAACGGCGTGCTTGTGGCGGTTGCCAAGATGCCGCCCTTCATCGTGACACTGGGGACGATGCTGATCTACCGTTCGCTGGCACTGTGGGCGGTCCGCCTGATACCGCCGGACATCACAGGGTCGTCGTCCAGCATGTTCTCCTTCGACACGTCGAAGCCGGGCTATAACTGGCTACGGATGCAATTCGGCACCGGTTCGATCAAGATTGGCAGTTTGGCGGTTCCTTACATATCGATTCTGTTCATCCTCGTCTTGGTGCTGTTTGTTTTCATCGCGACGTCGACCAAATATGGCAAGGCCGTCTACGCAGTCGGCTCGAACGCCAAGGCGGCTGGGTTGGCCGGCGTTTCGGTGCCGCGTATTCGTGGATCTGTTTTCGTCGTGACCGGACTTCTGGTGGGCGTTGCCGCCATCATCCAGGCGTGCAAGGTCGGCAACGTCACGCCGGCTACGTCCGGTATGTCATTCGAGATGTATTCCATCGCCGCTGTGGTGCTGGGCGGAATTGCCATGGCCGGCGGACGCGGCAACATGCTGGGAGTGCTTTTCGGCGCCCTGTCGTATGCCACTGTCGTGTTTATCATCGTCAGCATCCCGGCGCTCGGCGCCGATATCCAAAACGCCTTCCAAGGGCTCGTTCTGATATTGGTCATCCTCGTCCAGACGGCTGGGCCAAGCATCCGCGAACGGTTCCGGCGACGCCGCGTGGTGCCGGCCGGTGTGCCCGTTGACGCCATAGATGCCACCCCGAGCCTGGAAGGATCCCAACCCGCCACTGAGGGTATCCAGAAGTCGTCCGTGGCGGATAAGGAGCAATAGTCATCATGGACAAACTGAACATCGGAATCATCGGTTGCGGCAAGATTTCCCAGGTTCGTCACATTCCCGAATATGCGGCCAACCAGTGGGTGAATCTGGCGGGGTTCTTCGACTTGTCGAAGGCCCGCGCCCAGCAGGTGGCTGAACCGTTCGCGGGCGCCGCTGTTTATGATTCCTGGGAAGACCTGGTGGCTGACCCTGCCATTGACGCCGTCAGCGTTTGCACCACAAATGCCACCCACGCCGAGATCGCGATCGCGGCGTTGAAGGCCGGGAAGCATGTGTTGCTGGAAAAGCCGATGGCCACAACTTTGGAAGATTGCGAACGCATCGCCGAAGCCGCAGCCAACAGCGGACGCTTGCTGATGATCGACCACAATCAGCGGTTCGTCAAAGCCCACATCCTGGCCCGCGATCTGTTCCAAAGCGGCGCCATCGGCGATCTGGTCAGCTTCCGCACGACATTCGGCCACGGCGGCCCTGAAACCTGGAGCGTCGACCCGGGCCCCAACACTTGGTTCTTTGACGCCAAACAAACCACCATGGGCGCGATCGGCGATTTGGGCGTCCACAAAACCGACCTGCTCAATTTCCTGACGGGCGACAAGGTCGTCGAGGTTATGGCCAAAGTTGCCACCCTTGAAAAGGTTGATTCGTCAGGCAATCCGATACCGGTCGACGACAATGCCATCGCCATTTACACGCTTTCGGGCGGGGCCGTCGGCACAATGACCGCCAGCTGGAGTTTCCACGGTGCCGAAGACAATTCGACGGTGCTTTACGGGCACGACGGAATGATCATTATTTTCGGTGATCCCGAATACCAGGTGATCGTGCAGCGTCCCGGTAAAGCGCCGGAAAAACATGCCGTCGAACCCATCCAGACCAACGACCACCAGACGGCGTCCGGTGTGATCGACGCGTTCGTGAACGCGATCCGTCTCGGCCTGCCGTCCCCTGTGCCGGCCGAAGTGGCACTGGCCGCCATGAGGGCCGTCTTTGCCTGCCAGCAGTCGTCGCGCACAGGGCGTGTCGTTCAGGTCGATCAAAGTTGAGGAGCACCTAATGAAACTCGGATTTGTCAGTGCCATATTGGACGGCTGGACGTTTGAGGAAGTCATCGACACCGCACATTCGCAAGGCTTTCAATGCGTCGAGATGGCTTGCTGGCCGAAGGGCGTCAGCGAGCGTCGCTATGCGGGCGTCACCCATGTCGACGTCGACGCCCTGGATTCGTCCCATATCGCAGACATAAAGGATCGTTGCGCCGACCAGGGTGTGGCCATCTCGGCGCTCGGTTTCTACCCCAACCCGCTGCAAGCCGATCTCGCCGCGCGCCAATCGGCCGTCGACCATATTCACAAATTGATCGACGCCAGCGCCGCGTTGGACGTCAACCTGGTAACCACATTCATCGGCCGTGATCAGCACCTGTCCGTCGAGGACAACCTGGATCTGGTGAAACAGGTTTGGCCGTCGATAATCAGCCACGCCGAGTCGGCCGGGGTGCGCATCGGTATTGAGAATTGCCCCATGCTTTTCGGGCCCGACCAGTGGCCAGGCGGGCAGAACCTGTTCACCAGCCCGGATTTATGGCGTCGCATTTTCGACCTGCTCGATTCCGATACCCTCGGTATCAATTTCGACCCGAGCCATTTCGTTTGGCAGACGATGGACTACATCGCCCCGATCAATGATTTCAAAGACCGCATCTTCCACGTTCACATCAAGGACATCCACCTCGACAGGCGCCGGCTCGACCAAGTCGGCCTGCTGGCCTACCCGCTGGATTTCATGACGCCAAAACTTCCCGGCCAGGGCGACGTCGATTGGGGTGCGTTCATCTCGGCACTCAACGACATCGCGTACGACGGCCCTATCTGCATCGAAGTCGAGGATCGTGCCTACGAATCGTCCCGTCAGCGCATTCTCGATTCGCTGGCCCTGTCGAAGCGTTACATCGACCAGTTCGTCATTTGACAGGCATTATCCACACGGCGACCAGCGTTCGAAACAATACTTCTGCCAGGCAATATTGAAAAGAAAGACACCGAAGTGACAGACGCACCAAAATTCTCGGTATCGATGATGTGCATGGATTTCACGCGGCCGACAGAACAGGTCACCACGTTGAGCAAATATGCGGATGCCTTCCATCTGGACGTCATGGACGGCCACTTCGCCCCAAATCTCGCACTCAGCCCGGATTTCATAAAGGCCATCGCACCGTTCAGCAGCATTCCACTTGAGGCCCACCTGATGACGGAACAACCCGACCGATGGCTCGAACCGCTGGCTGAGGCCGGCGTTTCGATCGTCTCGCCCCACGTCGAGACCATCAACCGTGACGGGTTCCGCATCGCCAACAGTGTTGCTTCGTTGCATCTTGAACTTGGTCTGGCAATCAACCCGATGACCCCGATTTCCGCCGCCCGCTTCCTGCTTCCGCGGGTCAGTCTGCTCACGCTGATGGCCGTCGACGTCGGTTTCTCGCGGCAACCTTTCATACCCGAGATTCTTCCGAAGCTAGCCGAAGCGGCCAAGTTGCGCGAGCAGGAAGGGTTGAAATACCTGATCCAAATCGACGGATGTTGCAACAAGTCCACCTTCAAATCGCTTCGTGACGCCGGTGCCGACATGTTCGTGATGGGTAATTCGGGGTTCTTCGGCCAATCGCCCGATCTTGCAGATGCCTGGAAGCTCATGCAGCAAGACTACGAGAGCGCCACCGGTGAAAGGCTGGGTCGCACCGATGGCTGAGGACGTGGTGATCGGTGTGGACATCGGCGGCACCAATCTTCGAATAGGCGTCGTCGATAGTTCGTTGACGCTCCATCACCGCAAAATTGACAGCAGCCAAGCAGTCTTCACCCAAGACCATCCGGTCGAAGTGCTGTCAGAGCTGTTGATGAAGTACATGTCGGATTCGGTGCCGGATGGGCAGCATGTTCGGGCGATTGCCATCGGGTTTCCCGCCACAGTGGACGCGAAGCATGGCAGGGTTATCGCCACCACCAACATAACGAACATGAATGATCTTGACGTCGTCGCCGGGCTGTCAGGTTTGGGCGTCCCGATATTTGTTGACCGGGACGCCAACATGCAGCTGCGGCACGACATGTGGCGAATGGGGCTCGACCACACCTCGAAAGTCGTCTTCGGCTATTACCTCGGCACGGGGATCGGCGGCGCATTTTCGATTTATGGAAACATCCTTTCAGGAAAGCACGGTGTGGCATGCGAACTCGGCCACATCCCGCTTCCGGGGGTTGACGCGGTGTGCGGCTGTGGCAACGTCGGCTGCGTCGAAGCCGTCGGGTCAGGACGCGCCCTCGAGACCGCTTTGGAAAAGGCACACCCCGGATACCCCATCCACAATGTTTTCCTGACGTGTCGCGATGAAGGTTTCGTCCGCGAGTGGTTGAATTTCGCGGCCGTCGCAATGGCAACAGGTGTAAACATTATCGACCCCGACGAAATCATCGTCGGCGGCGGAGTGGTGCAAACCCCCGGATTTCCGCGGGACGAATTTTTGAAGGACGTGTATCGCATGGTGCGTAAACCGTTGCCGGCAGATGACATGTCGTTCCACTACCCCGAGACAAACCCGTTCAACGGGGTAATCGGTGCCGGAATTCTGGCTTTTCAGGCGATTGGAATTCGGACGAAGGGAACGATATGACCAAGAAAAAGATAGCTTTCGCATGCGATCACGTCGCACTCGGCCTTAAAGCCGCGCTAATGGCCAGGGCGAACGAACTCGGGTATGAGGTCGATGACCTCGGCACATACACGGGCGACCGGGTTGACTACCCCGTCTACGGCGAACTTGCCGGGCGCGCCGTAGCCGAAGGACGAGCCGATCTGGGTGTAATAATCTGCGGCACCGGGGTCGGGATTTCACTGGCCGCCAATCGGGTCCCAGGCATACGGGCGGTTGTGTGTTCGGAGCCATATACGGCCAAACTTTCCCGCGAGCACAACAACACGAACATCCTTGCCATGGGCGCCCGGGTGGTAGGCACCGAATTGGCCTGCATGATTCTGGACACCTGGCTGGCGGCCGAACCATTGGGCGGAAGGCACGCGGCCCGGGTCGCCATGCTCGACGCGATCTGCTGACCGCGCTGTCGGCGTCGGGCGAAGGGCCGACCGAAGCCCACCCATTCCGCAGCTAGCCGGCCAGCTCTTTGGTGCGATCGACGGTGGCCTTCATGGCGGCGCTGAAGGCGGCGCGGACGCCCCGGTCCTCAAGCTCGAAGATGGCGGCGGCGGTCGTCCCGCCGGGGGACGTCACCTGGGCGCGCAATTCGTAGGGTGATTCGCCGGTGGCCATCAGGGCCGACGAGCCGACGAAGGTCTGCGTCACCAGTTTGGCGGCGACCTCGCGGGGCAGACCAAGCTTCACGCCGGCCTCCGTCATGGCCTCGGCCACCAGGAACAGGTAGGCCGGGCCGCAACCCGACACGGCGCTGACAGCGGGCATGATCGACTCGTCCACCGTCACGACGGCGCCGACAGCGCCGAAGACGGTTTGCGCCGTCAGCAACTGGGCGTCCGACACATGCGCACCACGCGACATGGCCGTCACGCCCTGGCGCAGCTTGGCCGGCGTGTTGGGAATGGCACGGACGACGGCGGGCGTCGGGTTGGCGGGGGTTTGCGCCCAACCCTCGATGTCCCGCGTCGAAATACCTGCAGCCACCGAAATCAGCAGCGAACCGGCACTGAGATGGGGCGCCATCTGGGCCACCACCTCGCGCACCTTGGGGGGCTTGACGGCGACGATGACGACGGACGCACCCAGCGCCGCCTGGGCCGGATCTTTCGCCGGGACGACACCGTACTGCGTCGCCACCTGGTTTGTGTGGCTGTGGGCGGCGGCGCGGATGCGCTGCGGCATCAGGCCGGCTTGCGTCAGCCCGGCGAGAATCGCACCGCCCATGTTGCCGACGCCGACGATCGCGACGTCACCGGTGATTGAAGATATGTCTGACATTGTTTTTCCTTTTCCGTCATCCTGCGCGAAGTCGCAGGATCTAAGCGAGTAGCTCGGCAATCTGGACGGCGTTGAGGGCCGCCCCTTTGCGAAGGTTGTCGTTGGCCACGAACAGCACCAGGCCGCGTCCGTCGGGGACGGACTGGTCGACGCGAATACGTCCGACCAGGCTGGGGTCGGCGCCGGCCGCGTCCAAAGGCGTGGGCACGTCCATCAACTGGACGCCGGGGGCGCTTGCCAGCAGGCTACGGGCGTCGTCGGGGGCCAGAGCGCTGGCGAATTCGGCGTGGATAACCAGCGAATGCCCGGTGAAGACGGGCACCCGCACACAGGTGCCGGCCACCGGCAAGCCTGGAATGTGCAAAATCTTGCGGGATTCGTCGCGCAGTTTGCGTTCCTCAGACGTCTCGCCGATGCCGTCGTCCAGCAGCGAACCGGCTATCGGCAGCACATTGAAGGCGATCGGTTTGACGTAAGGGCCGGGGTCGATGGCCAGCCCGGCACTGCCGTCAAAGGTGTAAGAGGCTGGGTTTTGGGTGGCGTCAAGTTGGCCTTGATAGACCTTGACGGCCGCCGCACCCGACCCGGAAACCGCCTGATATGTGGCGATGACAAGGCGCGTCAGCGTCGCGGCGTCGTGCAGCGGCTTGAGGACGGGCATGGCCGCCATCGTCGTGCAGTTGGGGTTGGCGATGATGCCCTTCGGGGTGTGCAGGGCGTCGCGGGGGTTGACCTCGGCGACCACCAACGGCACGTTCGGATCCATGCGCCAGGCGGCCGAATTGTCGATGACGATGGCCCCGGCAGCGGCCACCTTCGGCGCGTATTCGCGCGACGCGTCCGCGCCGACGGAGAACAACGCCACGTCGAGGCCGGAAAAATCGGCGGTGGCCAGGTCCTCGACGGTGACGTCCCGGCCCGCCCAGGGCAGCGTCGTCCCCGCCGAGCGGGCCGACGCGAAGTACCGCATTCCAGTGACGGGGAAGTTCCGTTCAGCAAGGATGGCCCGCATCACGCCGCCCACCTGACCGGTGGCCCCGACTACTCCGACATTCATGTTCTCTAGGCTACAGCCAGGGCCAGACGTTCTTCAGCAGCGAATAGCCGACGAACGAGATGAAATCCAGTATGAAATGGGCTATCACAAGGGGCAACACGCGTTTCGTCCGCATGTACAGCCAGCCGAAAACCACGCCCATTATGGCGTTGCCGATGAACCCGCCGAACCCCTGATAGATGTGATAGGTGCCGCGGATCAGGGCCGAAACGATGATGACTTTCCACGGGCCCCAGGCCAGCTGCGTCCAGCGCGTGAACAGGTACCCCACCATGATGACCTCTTCGAGGATGCCATTCATGGCGGCCATCAGGACGAGCACCGGGATCGTCCACCAGTAGGCGTTGAGGTTCGTCGGCACCACGTTCAGGTTCATTCCGGCCGCCCGCGCCAGGGCGTACAACCCCAACCCCGGGATGCCGATGACGGCAGCCAGCCCGACAGCCAGCGCCGTATCGCGCGGCACGTTGGCCCACTTGATGCCCATGACGCGCAACGGCGCGCCGTCCGGGCGTCGCACATTGGCCAGCAGGTAGAACGCGACAAGCACCGGCACCAGCGGGATTATGACGTGGTACATCTGGTAGCCCAGGTCAAGCCAGGGACGGTCGGGGGTCTGTGACGCGTTGATCGTCGTCTGCTGTTGGCTGAGTGGTGGCCCCATCGTCAGCGAATCGATGATCGACAAGATGGCCCAGATGGCTGACGCGCCCAGCGAAATGCCCAACACTGCGATGGTCTCAAGCCCCAGTCCGCGGCGGTCTTCGGGACGGGCCAACACCATCGCGCCATCCAGGCTGAGGTGGAAGAAAGCCTTCAGATGCTCGCCCAGCGGGACGCCGGGGGGCGGGGTCGGTTGGTCGTCCGGCAGTTTGGCGGCACCATGGGGACGGTCGGCGACGGTGCCGTCGTCCCAATCACCCCAGGCGGCCTTGTCCGGCTTCGGGGCGTCCGCCGCGTCCGCATCGTCGATGTCGTCACGCCAGGCGCGCAGGTCGTGCAAGCCGGGGATGGCGGACGAATCTTCGACATCGCTCATGCGGGCCTCCTGACGGAAATACTGCATTCATTTTGCCAGGTCGGATAGGCTTTTGACTGAAGGGAGCACCAATGAACCCACAATCGGACGCTGCTTTGCTCAGTCTGAAGGACCCGCGATCCGTCGCCATCTACGACACCTATGAGGACGCCCAGAAGGCCGTCGACTACCTGGCCGACCATCAATTCCCGGTCGAGCAGCTGTCCATCGTCGGCACTGATCTGAAGTCCATCGAGCGCGTCACAGGGCGCCTGACCTGGCCGAAGGTGCTGGTGACGGGTGCCGTCGGCGGCGTCATGTGGGGCCTGGCACTGGCCGTCCTGCTGTGGATCTTCGTGCCCGGCCATTCGCTTGTCAGCTACATAATCTGGGGCCTGCTGTTCGGCGTCCTGTACGGTGTGCTGGCGTCGGCGGTGCAGTACGCCATGACGCGCGGGCAGCGCGATTTCTCGTCGGCCAAGGCCGTCATCGCCACCCATTACGAGATACTCGGCGAGTCGGACGTCTTCGCCAAAGCCCGCAGCCTGCTGGGCGAAAACCCGCTGGCCTGGCATGCGCCGACGGGCAACACCGCCATGCAGCCCGTCGTCAAGGACGTGCCGAACCCCGGGGTGACGCCCAGGCCCACGATACCCGCACCCGCGCCGATACAGCTTCCGGTCGCCACCCCCGCGGTGCCCGCCGCCACCGCGACCACCACAACCCCCGCGCCCGCACCAGCCGCGCCGATCAGCCCAACCGTCCCCATACCGGCCCCCGATCCGACGCTGTACCCCCACCTGGCGGCAGCGCTGGGCGCGAAAGCGGCCCAGCTGCCCGACCGCTTCCGAATCGACAAGGACGACACCGACCCGCACGGCATAGGCCCGGTCAAGCCGGCTGATTCGCCGACCTTCGTCGGCAAGCTGGACCTAGGGCCGACGCCAAGCGGCCCGCGCCGGGCCAGCTAGGACGGCAGCGTCGCCGGCTCGCCCGACGCCTCGGCGTGGGCCAGGCGGGAATGGCTGCGGCTGTAGGCGAAGTAAATGATCAGCCCGACGACGAACCACACCGCGAAGCGCACCCAGGTTTCCCACTGCAGGTATGTGATCAGCCAAATCGACGCGATGACGCCGATGGCTGGGACGACGGGCATCCCCGGCGTCTTGAACTCGCGGTTGAGGTCGGGACGGCGGTACCGCAGCACGATGACGGCGATGCACACCACCACGAAGGCCAGCAGGATGCCGATGTTCGTCAACTCGGCGGCCACGCTGATGTTCACAAACCCGGCCAGCAGCGCCGACACAATGCCAACGATCCAGGTGACGCGCACCGGCACATGGCGCTTTTCGGATGTCCCGGCGAAGTACTTCGGCAGCAGGCCGTCCCGGCTCATCGAGAACCAGATGCGGGTGACGCCCAGCATGAACGTGAACATCACCGTCAAGATGCCGACGATGGCGCCGGCCGCGATCAGGGTGCCCAGCCAGCTCATGCCGATGGACGAGAAGGCCGACGCAAACGGGCTCTTCGTGTCGATGGCGGTGTAGTTGACCATGCCCGTCAGCACCAGGCAGGCCAGGACGTAAAGGATCATCGCAACCAGCAGAGACAGCAGAATGGCCTTCGGCATGTGCTTTTGCGACTCTTTCGATTCCTCGGCCGCCGTGCTCATGGCGTCATAGCCGAAGACGGCAAAGAACACCGTCGCCGCGCCCGTCACCACCCCGCCGAAACCGTGCGGCATGAACGGCGTGTAGTTGGCCGGGTTGATGTGGAAGACGCCCACCAGGATGATGACCAGAACCACCGCCACCTTGAGGGCGACGACGAACGTCTCGAAGCGGGCCGCGTTCTTGATGCCCATCGTCAGCAACCAGGCGATGAACAGGCACAAGATAAGGGCAAACAGGTCGACGCGGTGCCCCGTCCCCGTCCCTGGCGCGCCCAACGCCCACGTCGGAACGTGGATGTTGATCTGCTGCAGCAGGAACCCGAAATACCCCGAGATGCCGATGGCCACCACCGCGACGATAGCTGTGTATTCCAGCAGCAGATCCCAGCCGATGCACCAGCCGACCAACTCGCCCAGCACCGCGTAGCCGTAGGTGTAGGCCGAC
>Ga0123357_10005805_pt1 | contig 14872 bp, 4 predicted proteins | sample TergutEmb28metaG_FD_89873 | JGI IMG/M metagenome (GOLD analysis project Ga0123357, IMG submission 89873) | Embiratermes neotenicus P4 segment gut microbial communities from Petit-Saut dam, French Guiana - Emb289 P4 | ecosystem: Host-associated > Arthropoda: Insects > Digestive system > Gut ...
AGGAGGCTGGGTGGGCCCCAGGGCCGGTCTGGACAGGTGCGGAAAATCTCGCCCCCCACCGGGATTCGATCCCCGGACCGTCAAGCCCGTAGCCTGTCGCTATACCGACTGAGCTGCCCGGCCCACTTTATAGATTATGGGGTACAATTTATTATTATTCTTATCAATATAATTTAATGCCGTCTGCACATGTTCATTTTGTGATAATCTGGGCATACGTAGAAGAAAACTTTTGACGCCCCTGCTCTACAGCATTAATTAGCTATAATTATTCGCCATTAATTACTACAAACTTCACTGTTCGCTGACATACGTTTATAATCGGCACGAACTTCATATTGCTTCTGGCGGGTTTTAGTTTAGCACAGATCGCTTTAGAAATTCTTTTGATTCCGTTTCTCTACATCCCGTCTGTCTGCATGGTGGTTGTTAAGAAATCATGTAGTGTAGAAAGCTTGGTGCGATCTGTTTTATGCCCACAGCTGTTCCGTCTGTACCTCGTAGGCAGCGACATTAGCTGCAGTATGTAATATTGTTATTACCCTCATAGTTCAGCAGGCGTTGCCTTGAAGATAGAAAACATATTCCGTGGTAGCATGAACTTAATACAAAAACAGTATTTTGTTGTCACAAGGCTAAAATTTACTGCTATTTTTGGGACTAAATAGCTTGTGGACCTTGGTAATCGTACAGCATTTCAAAACACAAAATTCTTTCGAAATCTGTCCCAAGGTTGAGAAGAGTTCGGTTTAACGGGCCCAACTGGATGGGTGGCTTTCCTTGTTTGTTACCTGAAAACGAAAACAAGTCAGTTTTCTGAAATGTGATATTTCTGTTTTGTGTGTTTGTATTAACCAGACGGTGGACGACGCTCAAATATAAATGCGATACACCATTGTAGAAAAATTTCTCTTACTATCTGGATTGTTTATGAAGTTTATTGGGAATACTCGTAGGAAATAAATTGGTGACACGTTTAGTTACAAGCATAAAACCAGTGTTTATTTAAACATTTGTGATGTCAGAACTAGAGAAATATTTCAATAAACTTTACTGTGGGAAGAAACAAAGCTAATAAAGTTTACTTTGCACATTTATCGGTTAATGTTTACACTGAACACGACACGTTCCTTATACTTAGGCACCATATACCATGTTATGTATTCTTTCCCCTCGTACAGGTTGACATCGAATTGTTACTAGAAAATTCATGCATCAAATTTTGTTTCTTTCAGTGCGATATTTAAGTATTCTGTACACATTTGGTCGAGAATCGAGAACAATCGTCCCCATTTGTGAAGAATATTTTCCTTGTAAGCAAGATCGTCATCAACCAATTGCACTAGGCATTAAATACAAAGCACTCTTACATGTTTCAGCCAGTGTCTGTAGCCAACTGCAGGGCATTTTAGCACTCAAGGACATATACAGTCTTACCTCACAGCATGTTAGTATTAACAGACGGTAAAACACCAATGTGTTATTACAACAATAATGTGCTGTATTGTATTTAATTTATGTTGAAATTATAGAAAGCAATTAGTAAAAACTGCTGCTTCTAAACATCTTGAAAAGTGAAAATTCTTCGAGTGTATCGGGCGGTAAATCCTGCATGTTGCTCTGCGTGCGTACGTCAGGAACGGCCACTCCTTCCAGTAACTCTGATGGGTCGCAGTATGAAGCATGATTAACCAATACGATTATAAAAAAAAAAGCATTTAAGCAGACACATTTTTGTTAATTATTTTCATTCCCTTTCATGTTTTAAATATTTTTCGACCGTTAGAAATAAAGTTGCATTAACTTTCACCGTACTATCACAAGAACAGAGAATTTTAGGATAAAGAGAGTTTTCCGTTTCATGCAGGTTATATTTCGGACAGACTGCACTGCATTCATTATCTTCACCCATAAAACGAATGCTATTTTAACAAAAGTAACAGTAGCAAATACCAAACAATAAGCTTTTGTACCGGTTTGACTCAAGGAGATCGATCAGCGGCAGAGGCACAAATATTTTTGTTCCCAGTCACGTCCATAACGACGGTAAGGCCCGTCCATCCTCCTATTCAATCTGTAGATTAAGCTTGGTCCTCGAATGTCAAGCGGTTGGAGGGCCGCTGAGTTTTAACGTCGACCTGTTTTCGCCAATAACCGAGGTGAATTTAATCCACCCCATCCCTCTAGGTCTTCATGGCGAAATGCTTATTGTAGAGGGACGTTTTACCTTTTACTTTGAACTGAAAGTCTGTACATTTTATTGATTTCTCATCTTCTTCATTAAACCATCTCATGGATTGTCACTGTCTTTTATAACTTCATATTAGTAAGTAGCGCTTATAGTGGTGTTGACGAAAACTAGATTCTTCCAGGATATGACGTCATATATGTACCAGAGCTTCGGAGAAGGTTGCTGCTTCCATCGTCACGGCGTCTTATTCTTGAATACAGATGTCTAATAACTTCCTTAATGACACATACCAATAATCAATCTAACCAGATTTCTTACTATACTCTTTAAAAGTATGACGGATTACACTTATAATTGAAACTGTGTAATGTGTCAGCGCAGATTAGATCGGTCCCCTGTATCATATGCTATCCATTCTTCATCGGCCTAGGTATCTACTCCCTCGAGGTAGAAACAAAATCTTCGCCACCGTTGCAGGAAGTAAATCATTTCTCTCTTGGACAATTCATATTTTAAGAATTATATTAAAACATAAATTATGCAAAAATATAGTGGTGATTCTTCAATGTGTCTAATTTGTGACGCTTTGTCTGTGTGACGTAGAGAGTACGCCGGGAGTTCAGGGAGTTGAACTGGAGAAAAGACTGCCTTGCGACAGAATGCTTTTAACAGCGTGGGAGCAGCGTCACTGTTGTGCACTGCCAGAAGACATACGTCAGTTTTACACGTCAACCGACGGCTTCAGACTTATTTGGAATTATGAATACGCAGGTTTGTTTTGGGGCCCCAATGTATTTGGTGCCGTTGATTTTGTTCCGGTGGATTAGCGTCTGTGTGACCCTAATGCGTTAACTTGGAAGGCAACACAATATTTTGAAATTTACAGACGTTGATTTGGTACGGAACGATTTCAATTGAATTGTTGATAGTCATGTAACTAACCATCCAGTTCTTCTGATAGATTACTCCGTGTTTTTGGGTAAGTAGTTCCAGACGTTTCGAAGGATCGTATTGTTTTCATCTTCAGGATGAAGCAGCCCAAGAAGTCTTCTTGGACTTTTGGACTCGAACTTCAAGCTCCGGCAAACTACACCCAGAGAAAGGATCGTCTGTTAATCATTAAACACCAGGTTTGCTGGGTAATAGTTCCAGTCTAATAAACGCGGCTAGTAAGAGGACAATTCATGCCCAAACTCGAGTAGAACCCCGCCCCCTATGAAGTATACCAGTCACTATGTCTATTCCGAAAAATGATTCAATTCCAAATTGTTTTGACCGTTGAGCATTGCCCTTCGGTTTATTAGGCTTCTGGACTTTGTCTATCACATTTGTAATGGAAAAAAATTATTAAGAAAAACAACTTTTCGAACAGTGTTTGGCTGAAAGGACTATTCTGGAAATCCATCAAGCGTGGAAAACGTTTGGATTTGAAAAATAAGGACGTGGGGAGAGAGGCAGAAGATTGCAAATTCTGTGGTAATTAAATTCGAGATTTCAACAGTTTTAACATGAGGTGTTTCAGTTTTGTAGTTAACACTTTTTGTATTTAGCATGTTTGTTAGACTGTCTGGCAGGAGGCCGCATATACTGATTACGATTTGCCTTTCTTATTATCCCTTATTTTTTAATTTCCTAGATCACACACAACGACGCACCACAGTCGGTAGGACTCCTCTGGACGAGCGATCAGCTCGTCGCCGAGACCTCTCCCTGACAACACACAACACTCGCAAAAGACAAAACATCCATTCACCCGGTACGATTCGAAACCGCAATCCATCAAGCGAGCGACTGCAGACTTACGCCTTAAACCGCGCAACTACCGGGACAAGCCACATATAATTTGTAAACTAGAAATTAATATTAAGCTGTATAAAATTTAAGACCAGACGCTTTAATTTTCGCCATCTCAAAGTTAGCGTTGCTGTAGCTTTAATTACACAGAGAAGTTTCTTACAGTCCGTCACCTCGGCAAGAAACTCCTTGACCCCGCCCCAACCTTCTTTAGAGTGATGCAAATTGTCAGATGCAGCAGTGTCTTTGTACTTCAGCAGTCACTTGGCGAGGTTGAGGAATGTCCGGGAAATGAAACGTTATTATTATTATTATTATTATTATTATTATTATTATTATCATCATCATCATCATCACCACCATCACCATCATCAATGATAGTGGGAAACACGCTGGATTTTGTTACTTTTCAAACGCGAATCACATTCATTATTCTTTAACCTGTACTGTTTCACTCGGTGGGAATTAGTTCTTCTTTACATGTTCCTAATCGTAGTGCTAATTTAAGGTCAGAAATTTAGAACCGAGCAGTTTAAGCCTGTAAGTCGTTGGACATTAATTAAATTAAAAATAAAATACCATGGTGCTGTAGGTTCATGGGGAGGAAATAAAGGGGTGAAATTTGTCGGTGAGTCAGAATCGTAAAACAATGATTTAACGCAAAGGCCGAAGTAAACATTGGCTAAGACAGTCTTACAATACATGTAGGTACGAGTGCAAAATTGATTTTGGTGTGTATTTCAGGTGAAGTATTGCCCATAGGCAATATTAAGATCAACTCTTTATCCGAACTGCGTCGCCTGGCTGGAGCGAAGAACCAGGGAGATACCGATTATCCTACTCTGTTGGATATAGAAGTATGTAGCCGGCCAGATGGCTCCAACCCAGCCAGCCAGAAGCCAAATTTTGGAACTAAATGCAAGATTTTTGAACTCGACTCCTGCCAGGGAATCGGAAAGGTAAGTTGGCAACACTTTCTTAAAGAATAATAAACTTACTTGTAATTCAAACCAGCATCCAGATTTAAAAATTCCGGAAAAGGAAACAGACACAGGAAACTAATTCCGTCAAATTTAATTAAATCTTTTTAAAGCTGTGATTAAATTGTATTAAGTTTTGTACACAAATTTATCCCAGTTTAATGCAATATCCGTGTTCCTGCAAAGCGCCACAAGCAAGAAGTTAGAATTGAAGACATGCTCCGCATAAACCGAAATCCCAAGCTCAATTTATTTACACTAATTTTCGTTCGTTGTGGACTGGACAGTGCCAAATGGATACTTGGTTTTTGACAATCCGCAGTGTATGTCACAAATAAAATATTCATACATATTTAAAGTCTGAACCCCATTTGAAGTAAGTGTAACATGAATTTTATTTAAGGATAATGTTCGTATCGCGCCACAAACACATTACTACATCTGAGTTGCATAATCAGGCAATTCTATGTACGGAAATAGTGGTTGTTTGTTATAAGGTTCACAGAAAATATTTAAATGCAATTTGGGCATAAGATAAAATTTATTAATGTTAAACTTGTTTTATATACATAGAAGCCACTAATATCTAAAGAGTTAATAAGGGACTTTTAACAAATTAAATAAAGTAATAACAATTCGACCTCCAATTTGCTTTACTAAGTTTAGAATACAACTTGCAACTAAGTAAACTTCTAGTGTACTTTGACTTACTTGATTCCATGTAAATTTATGGGGTGTACAACACCAAGCAAAGAAAGAGGAGTCATAGACTGTGAAAAAAACGCTGTCGCTGGAGGGTATGCATATTACTGTACAAATTGGTTGTCAGGTGTGTCTTGTGTATCTGGATAAACGTGAGTGTGAATCCGACCTGAAGAGAGAGGATCCCAAGATCTGGCTACTCGACAGAAGTTTCGAGTGGCATTTCCTAGCTGAGAACTTTACACACTACTTCCGCATGATGCTCGTCCACCAGGGACTCCCTCAGTGGCAGTTTAAATTCACACCCATGGGACTTACGCCATGGGCTGAGGTAAGTTTTAAGACTAAGAAACGAAAATTCTTTGACTGTCCCTATGTTCTGTGAGCATATAACACGAAGACATTTTGAACATGTACAAGTCTTTTGTGGGTGAATTTTGTGTTGTGGAAAAATACACAATTTGCTATAAAGTGATGATTACAGATAAGCCTAATCAGTACCAACATTGCAATACAATTCGTCGTTACGCTTTGCCTTAAAACTAAATGAAACTTCTTAGTGTTTACAGATTCTCCCATTTTCTGTTCTTTAGCTACACTTTTACGTTACGTTTACTTTCTCATAGATGGCATTCATATTCAGTTCCACATACTTTTGTTGTAAATTCGTAAGTATTTTGTTTGCTTGTGTGGAGATTGTAGAACGTGTGATAATATCGCGCCCTTTATTTTGGGGAATAAAACGACTTCAAATTTACAACAACAATTAACCGTAAACGTTCATATAAACGTTCGTATATATCAGCATACATAACAGAGTTAAAAATCATACATAAGCTTGTACCTTCCTACGTGTTTCGGCGATAAATCGCCATCTTCGTGAAGATTTACATGCAAGAGGATACAGAATAGGAATATATTAATCTCTTAAGTTAAAAGTAAAGTAAAGCAATCCTGTATAAACTTATTTTAGCCCCTGAGGGCACCAGGAGTTTGAGGCTCCCAGATTTCAATATGATTGGCACATGAAGGTCGTAAGTTTGTCAGTCCTACGCACCGGCCACCTTTACTCCCTCAGGAAATATTCCTGGTACTCATTGCTGTTAGAGGCTGAGTCGACCCCAGGACCAAGTGCGGCCAGAAGGATTAGTCAACACAAAATTCCAATAACACCATCGCGAATCGAACCCGCGACCTTCCGGCTCATAGTGCAGTGCCTCAACCAACTGTGCCACCGCGTGCTCACTTACTTTCTTACGTAGAATACTATATTCTTAGAATTACAAGATTTATAAATCAGCAACCATAAAATAATGCAACGTTGTTGCAGTTTATGGTTACACTTCTGTACATGTCATAAATTTAATATTTTAACATTGTACAGAAATAATTAGTGTGTTGGAATTATGTATTCCTGTGTACCGAAATCTTCCTGAAGATGGTGATTTACCTCCGGAACAGGTAGGAGCGAACAAGCTTATTTATGTATGACTTTTAATTCTTTAGTGTGCATACGTTGTTATGTATGAATGATTAAAAAGGCAATGCACGCTATGCACAACATCAATTACCGTGTTGTCATTTTCGTGTTATAGAGGTAACCTGTCGAAAACGATTTGAAATTAATCAGCATTACATCATAATTTACGTGCTTAATTCACTGACATTCTTTGGCGGTTGAGTGTTACACTTCACTCCGAGTGACAACAGTGATTCCGTAGGAAGTTGGGTTTTCTCAAGCCCATTAATTAGCGCCCTAATTAATACGTATTGTTGGACCAGACTTGCCATGCTCCCGCGTGCGATTTTTTTTCTAATTATCTTTACTGCCAACCTAAAATACAAAAATTATTTATTGTTTTAATGGTTGGAATATTCATGTATCATTCTCAGTAACTAATTAAATAATATTAACTTTTGTGCATTTAAAGGCAAGAACCACATAAAATACAGATACGTAGAACCGTGGAAATCAGTAAGCTTTAGACAGCCATCTTCTTTCGGGCAAAGCCCCTAATGCATTTTAGTTTACAGTTACCATAAATAAACTCCAAACTGAATATCTAATTTGATTTATTATTATTTTATTGAATGAAGACTTGCAGGAGAGCTCATTTCATAAATTAGCTGACCGTGAACTATATTATCTGAGTAACATTATCGTTACATTCATGAATTATGCCCTTGACTGTCACAACTAGACTGATTTAGTACTCATCCAGCTTATGATGCATCAGATACTGCAGCTACATCCTTGCTGACCAAAATTTTTTTACTATTTTCTTCAGATAATGGCTTATCTAAAGTTACGACCTTTTAGCGTCTAACGGCATCGCCAGATTCGTAATAATAAAGTGACCGGATATCGTCGTGGCGGAATTTCTAGAACTCATGCTTCGTGTGTCGAATGCTGTAGATTGAAATGTAGGTTCACAGTTCTGCTGTCCTAACGCAGGATTTCTGTGGCCTACCTCAGTCTTCCACACAAATACTCTTATGATATTTTAGATAGGCCTCGACCGATTCTACGTCCTTCCGCAATACATCGTCCTACATGAACATATATTACTGATTTGTCAGTAATTACCTAACTAATTAACACTTTAAGGATGAAATTGTATCTCTCCGATTTGAGGACCCAGTTCGTATTGCGCAGTAAACACTCTCTGCCTCGGTTTAAAAACAGATATGTTAATATTGTATAGGGAAATAATCACTGTTTGTTCTGAGATCGACGCAAAACACACAAAGGCATTGTGGACAGAACACAGAATTATTGAATGTTAAAGCTAGTGGTACATAAAGTAAGCCTGAGACTTTAAAAGGTTAAAGTAACAACAACAACAACAATAATGTAGCTTTGGAAACGTGAATTCTATGTAGGGACCATGTCTGTATTCTGCCCAAGAAAACGAAGAACACAGGAATTCTGATTTGTTCTGTTAACTTCACAAACAAGAATAACGCAAAATCGAATAAACTACTTTAACTACAGCAACCAGTATACAGATTACGTGTTTGATGGAGTTGCGTTCTGTTCTAGCACATGTTTGTGCTGATTGCTCCTCACCTGCTGCAAAACAATCAACCCGCACAAAGTGGAGACTGGTGTGACATGCCATACAACCATCTCGACCCGGACATCTTTAAAACAAGAGGAAAAAGTTCAAAAAAGAAACCAGATACCGCAAAGAACAGATCGTCTTGAACCAACAAAAAGTAACTGTGTGACAAAGTAACTGACAAATAAGTTAGCAAAACCTTTCTGTAAAACGCACACGCAGAGGAATTATAAATAATTGTATTCTAATTGGTATATGCAATATTTTTTCTTTTAAGGAAGTAATATGATTCTCTGCTTCCTGAGGCTTGCGAATAAGTAGATGTTTAGCTTCGTAGATCATGTTTACGCAGCTCAGCTTAACCGTCTGGCTATCATATCAACACTTTATGTTTCCTCTCAACTATAAAATATAAAAAAATGATGCGTAATATATATATATATATAATGAAATATGTATAATATGTAATTAATATTGCTTCGGCACTATGAATGCACTGTGTGCTGTGGTTGAAATTACTTAAAATATTCCGAAAACAATGCGTTTAGAACACATACCGCTCGCTTCTTCTACGATTAGAGAAGTAAGAAAACATACGTGCTATGGTGTGTTCTCTCTCCTGCAAATCTTGCAGCCATCGCTGCAAGCGAAGTTATTAGGCTCGATTGTAGAACCATTAGCAGGATAAGGAAATGACATAAGGTATTTGATTCACCAGCTGTCACAATATTTCAATGTTACCAAATGCAGTTTTATTTCCAAACTGGTTAGACCTGCGCGTGTACAAAGAAGAGATGCCAGCCCTGTGCGAATGCAATTCCCATTAATGTCCACATCATTGCCCTTCGCGTAAGCAGTTCCTGTTGTATTGTGTGCTCGTTAGCAGTTAGACGTTAATGTATAATTTCTGCCTATCAAAGATGGACATCTGATGTTCCAGACAGCCTATGTTTTCTCGTATCCTAAAACTAGCAATAAGACTGAGTGGAATATGAACTGCAGCTGGACTGTCGAAACTGTTACTAGCAAACTTTCTGGGGCACAAGACTTGTCGAAGAACGAATGTGACGTAATAATTACTTCATACACACTTTACCTATCTTGCTTAACCTGAAGTCAGACACAGGGAACGTCTCTGAAACGCCGTGTTTTTTGAATGTTATGTCTTAATTAGACACGGAATGAAGTCCTGCATGTGCTACAATACTAGCATCAGTGATTAAAGATGTGGTGATGCTGCTGCTGCTGGTGGTGGTGGTGGTAGTAGTAGTAGTAGTAGTAGTAGTAGTAGTAGTAGTAGTAGTAGTAGTAGTAAGGTTACTAATAATGTTGATAATTTTATTATTATAGTAATAATAAAATAATAATGCACAAATGCCAAATTGCATAATGATAAATACATATCTGTCATTCTAGAATTACCTAGTCTGAGTAGAGTGAGTGCAAGGGAGAGGAAAATATTAAGGATATACGGACCAGTGGTAGAGCAGGGAATGTGGAGAATAAGAACTAATCGGGGACTGAGGGAGCTATGTCAAGATCTAGATATAATAGCGGATATTGCAAAGAAGAGATTGAAATGGATGGGATATGTAGTAAGAATGGACAAGGGAAGGGCAGTTAAGAAATATTTGAGAGTAAACCGGAGGGAAGTAGAATAAGTAGAAGTAGAAGAAAGTAGAAGACCAAGACTGAGATGGTTGGAAGATATGGAGAAGGAACTGCCGGAGATGAAGTTTAGGAGATGGCGAGGGAAGACAGTCGATAGGGAGAATGGGCATCGGTGATTAAGGAGGCAAAGGCTCTAAGAGGGCCGTAGAGCCAAGGAGTAAGTAATTAGCTAGTCTTGTGACATCTGAAGTTTTTCAATCAGAACTCTTCATGTTGTTACTGGTGGAATCCCGGAAGTCATAACAGAAAATAACTAAACACGTTAGCAAATGCGTATGCACACAAGATACGTAAATACGCATTCGTTTAACATTTCTTAGAACAACTCGTCAATAGACCGTTCGAAGAAAAAGCGCAGGTAATCGAAAAACCGTGTGTTCTTCGTGGCTTAGCAACGGCGCTGTAGTATAGCATGTTGGGAATTGTTTGTACAATCCCCACGGTGATGGATTTTGCTGAGCGTGTTTGGATTGGCCCATTTTTCCTCAATGTTTGCTATCATTGCTGCGAAATCCACATGTCTTTCAGGTAGAACATATTGATGGCAAAATGTGTGTCTTATTCTTATCTACACGTTTCGGCCAAAAGTTTTCGCTGCGATTAATGTAGAGCAAGTTACACTCGCGATGTTCGCAGAAACGTATGGAGGTATTTGTGTAAAGTTGTCGTTAGAGCAGTCCTATGTAAACGAAGATTTAAGTGAACCGACTAAATGCTAGTAAAATTATCCTTTAAATTTCTTGAAAATCCGTTCCGCAGTGCTCGATTAGACATATGGACTGAAGGACAGTGTGATTTTAGTAGTCGCTCTGCTCCGCTAGGTTTCGGGCTCTCCTAAACACTCTTTCTTGAAACATACTTTTACACACCCAATAAAGTAATTACTCGTTTACATCTCTTCTTTTCAGGCTCCCAAAAGCCTGGGAAGGAAACTTATAAGTGGAGACAAAAAACAAATATTTCTTCCCACAGTAGTAGCAGAATCTATGACGATCCAAAATGTTTATTAGAAATAGTGAATTGTGGGTCAGGACCTTCTCGAAACACAAATTTATAACCAAAGCTTCCGTATTATCCTATGCAGACGAAGACCTTTTTGGTAGATTTCTCCCCTGCCTCACCGAAGAAGCACTACGCGATTAGAGAACAAGCATCTGCACTTTTAACAGCTGTAGGGGATAGGCTGAGAAAGAAATGCAAGGTGTTTTATTAGGCGACAATGCATTCCGTAGTTGACACTTTAAACCAGAAGAGGGAACTGGGATGGGACAAACGACCTTGAGTTCGGGTCTGAAATTGGTGGATAAACCATGGTTAAGAAAGCCTGTCCATATTTTAAGATATCCACAGATTATGGCGACTTCTTACTTGGATTTTGCGTATTTCGTGGTTGTATGCAACGAAGATGCATGAAATTGCTCTTCGCAACAAAGAGCGGTTGAACTGTGCTTCAGACTGTCATCAGTAAGGGCTCTACAAATCATCTGACGTAGGGAGTTTAGAACAAGTCCTTCGATGTGCCCTTGTGTTGAGGTACGCCAAGCATGAACTGAATGCCGCATTCACAGTTTTGCAGAAGAATATCACAGTTCTGTAAACGAAGCCAGACCACAGCTCTTGCAGTACGTACTTGGGCACAACCCTGCATATGATCGCAACAATCACCAGCACCAGAACGGATATAGCTATTAACGCCGTGACTGTTGACATGCCTGATGTGCTCCTATTTGTTACACCACATGAAAGACTGCGCACATATTCCCAGGAACATGTGTCTGGTTTGTCACAAGAAACAGTGTGCGTTTTTGGATACCTTTCAAAACACCATCTCCACAATTCCTGCAATTTGCAGTCACAATAAACAGGGTTGCCTGAAACACTCAGCCACTTCAAATTGTCATGACCGCTAACTAAATCTATATTTAAACTCGTCAACTTGTTGTTGGAAATATCTAATACTTCTAATCTTCTGAGGCCGTAGAGTAAATGAGATGGTAGTCCAGCCATACTGTGGTGCTTCAGTGGATGTCTTTTTGGATCGCCCTCCAGCGTCTCAAGACGATTGTTATTCAACCTGAGATTCTGTAGCATGGTTAAGTTTTGAAAAGCCATAACAGGAAGATATTGAATGTTACAGAATTCTAAGAACAAATGATTTAAATTTGGTGCTATAAGAATAGGAATATTACTTTTAAAAGTCAAATTATTATGTGACAAGTCTAAAATTCTGAAATTAGTGTTGTTCAAAAACATTCCAGGGTCCAACAAGTTTATTTCATTGTTACTTACGTTAAAATAATAGAGTTTGGTGTTGTTATAGAACGTATTGCTATCAATATGAGTGATCTTGTTTCCACTAATATCCAGTTTCCGCAATGCGGAATTTCTCCTAAAAATATAGGGGTTAAGTGATCTCATCTGGTTGTTGTTTAGGTATAATTCCTGAAGATTTACATTATTCTTCAATACATCAGGATGGAGCGAGCTGATTTGGTTGTAACTTAAATCCAGGTGTCTCAAATCTGTGTTCTTGAATGTGTCTGGATTTACATCCGTCAGTGTGTTGTTACTTACATCCAGCATGGACAACTTGCTATTATTTACGAATACGCCGGGATGTAAGGAATTTATGGCGTTTCTACCAACAAGAAGTTTCCTGAGGTTCATTGTGTTCTTGAAGGTATCAGAATGCAGGACAGTGATTCTGTTCATACTGAGGTCAATATCCCATAAATATTTGTTATTACTGAAAGTATCCGGATGAAGATATTTCAGCCTGTTACCGCTAAGGTTCAATGCCCGGAGTTCAGTTTTTCCAGCAAAAGTATCTTGATGTAAGTAACTAAATTTATTGTTGCTGAGATCCAAGGTGGTCAGCCGGGAATTGTTCTTGAAGGTGTTGGGGAAAATTTCATTGATTATATTATAGCTGATATAAGCATATCGAAGTGCTGTGTTATTTATAAACGTATCAGGATGGAGTGACGTGATCCTATTATTGGAGAGATGCAGATGACGTAGTTTGGAGTTGTATTTGAAAGTGTCTGGTTGAACGGACCCTATGGAGTTGTTTTTCAAGCACAGATATTGTAAATTCGTGTTGTTTATAAATGTACCAGGGTGCATGAAATCGATTTCGTTGTCACTAAGGAAAATATATGAGAGATTAGGGTTGTTTCTGAAAGTACTATGATGAAGGCTTTTGATTCTATTACTGTTCATATGCAAGTTCTCCAGCCTACTGTTAGCCACAAACATGTTGGCATTCAGGGAGGTGAGTCTGTTGTTGGCGACATCTATAGTCTTGAGGTATTTGTTAGTTTCAAATGTACCGAGATGAAGTGAGGAGAGCATGTTGTGATTAAGAAACAAACTGCTAAGGTTGGTGTTCTTCAGTGTGTTTTGATGAATTTCACTGATCTTGTTGTGGCTGACGTGTAAGAACGATAGTTTCGTGTTCTTCTTAAACGTCTCACGATGAATCTCTGAAAACGCATTCTTACTGAGGTCAAGTTTCCAAAGACTGGTGGTGTTCTTAAACGTTCCCTCGTCTAGGAATGACATTCTGTTGTTGCTAACATTGAGGTACGATAGTTTGAAATTGTTGGCAAAAACGTTGCAGTTAATTTCACTGAGGAAGTTTGTACTTATATTAATGCTCAGAAGTTCTACATTATTCTTGAATGTATCAGGATGAATTGCACTTAACCTGTTGTTCCCTATGTTGAAATATTTTAGTTTGTTGTTACTCGTGAGTGTGTTTACATGAATATCAGTGATTGAATTTTCACCCACGTCCAACCGAATCAGATTGAATGTTTCCTTGAAAGTGTTTGGGTGCAGGACACTGAGTCTGTTATTCTGTAACCTGAGTTCATGTAACTTACGGAGACCTCGGAAAGCAGACTCTTCTATCGTCACCAAACCGTTGTTACGAAGGTCTATGTAATTCAGTTCTCCCAACCTCATGTTGAAGAACTCGTTGTTGCGAAGTTTAGTGATATTATTATAAGAAACAATCAGAATCGTGGTGCTGGCTTCGATACCTGGAGGAATACCAGAGAGTGAGACGTTTGAACAGTTGGTGCCATTTACGTATTGCCCCCTGGAACTGTTCCATCTGAAGATGTCACATCTGCAGACAGCAGGACACATGGCTACAGGACTAGCTGCAGCCAGGAGACAGACTGTGACCAGTGACCACAATGTTGTTGGCTGCATCGGACCCCTGAAGACGAGTTTTGAATGCGTATATAGTTTGCATACGGATCTCCCACATGCAGAAACACGCACAAGCACTCGCACAATACACGCAAATTAAACAAATATATATCCCATCCTCTCCGAAGTCGGCAGAAAGTAACCGTAGTACTTGTAGTTTATTTCACTTGTCAACGCTGGCCTTGTTACGCTTATGAATCTTTAATTACTCACTTGCTACCGGCCTCGGTGCACCGTACACTCGTGAAAGC
>Ga0123357_10005806_pt1 | contig 14869 bp, 11 predicted proteins | sample TergutEmb28metaG_FD_89873 | JGI IMG/M metagenome (GOLD analysis project Ga0123357, IMG submission 89873) | Embiratermes neotenicus P4 segment gut microbial communities from Petit-Saut dam, French Guiana - Emb289 P4 | ecosystem: Host-associated > Arthropoda: Insects > Digestive system > Gut ...
AAAGGAAAAGAGCGCGGCGCATTTATATTTTTTGATATATTTTTATATATTTATAGTTTGCCCCCCCCCCCTCTCTCTCTCTCTCTCTCTCTCTCTCTCTATATATATATATATATATATATATATATATATATATATATAAAGTCGGCTTACACTGTGAGGAAAAACTGAAGCATTCATTACGGAGAGTACTTGGAGATTACTCAAGTATTGCCAATTGCCGGACAAAAGTTTGCGCGATATTTCGCGGAATGATTGAACATTTTTGCGGCATTTAAGCATTTTTATTTATTTATTCCACAATTTCTCGCGGAACCCTGGTCGGGAAACACTGCTCTAGAGCAACTGTAAATCCCACACAGATTTTTACTTGGTGGGTTCTAGGGGCACTTTCGCCGGGGATAAAGCGGCCAGGCAGAGAGGGTAACAGCTCACCTCTTTGTATAGGTGAGGTTAATAATGCCTCCTGTCTCCCACATGCTCTCACGTTATGTACCTGCACTTCGTCCTTACTGTACTCTTGCAGGGCAGTGTGATCCTGTTAGCAACATAAAGATAGAGTCGAAGTTTGTGTTGACTGAAAACTGTCTTTAGTATGATCTCAATGCAACGGGCTTTGAGAACAAGGATGTTGCTGAAAAGATGACATCGGACACTGGATATATAAAAATGAAAATATGTTCAGAAGGTAATTATGTACTGAATTGTTGGGTAAATACAAGGATATGAACGTAAATTGCGTAGTAAGACTTACGGGTTTTATAGTGGTATCTGTGAAAATAACTGCCTTCTGAAATGTGACTCCATGTGATCTAGTAATTGTCTACTGACATTTCAGAAGAAACTGCTGCCTCCATTAGGGTGTTCGATAGATGCAGCGGATTCCTCTGTATCTTCGGTACCAGGTTACACGGTGTCACACCCAGCATATAGCTGGCTTCACGGTTTGCTGAAATTGTAAATACGCTTCGGGAGCGAATAGGGGTTGCTTGCTCTTTTACATAGGTTCTTTAACAAAAGTGGGTGTAATTGAGATGTTGTTCTTATCACGCACAGTGACGCCATAATACTCAAACTTCTAGATGGCGGAAGACATAAAAGAGTGTTGAAAAGTGTTGATAGTTGTCTGTGTAGTAACTTACGGACTAAATCCATGAAGAAAAGTCCCCGTTGAGAAGTTCGGCAAACCATGAAATGCTATGCATTTATGGAACTCGAAGGTACAGTATGGTGTTCACAAAATCCCGTAATCGCTCACTCTCCGGGGCCAGATGAATCCAGTTCACATCCCTTGTCCTTCTTGAGGTACATTCAAAATCCTCGCATCTACGCCTAGGTCTTAAGATGGCCGCTTACCGTTATGTATACTCGCCAAATTCATGCACGCATATTTTATTCTTTCCAGCGTGTCGCATTTCGTCCGAAGGTTTATTTGTATTTAGTTAATGACGCTGAGTGTCGAAAGAAGCGATGTGGTAGCTTAGTCGACCTTAAAGGCCATTAACTAACGTTAATTCTACTTCCCAGTAACTCTTACTTTGAATTTCGTAATGAACCCCTACCCGAGCCCAGAGTGAGTTTTGCGCCTTTATACCTTGCTCAGGAGTGGGAGTTTCGGTAGGGCAGGTGTTCATGGCTCCAGGAGAACCTGTCTTGCCTCCGTAGTCTGTCACCACTGTAATTTTTGCCTCGTCAAAACACCGGGTTGAGATTACAGGCGGGCATTCCGACCGACTGGCTTATCACTTTCTCTAGGTTACCTCGTCTTTTCGGAAGAATTGGGACGGTTGATGAAGAATATGGGGATGGATGGGGTGTTACCCGATCATGACCACAATAATTACCACATCAAACCTTAGCCACAACTGTGTTATGATATAGGGCCTACGTACATACGTGATACCTGGTTCATATAAAGGTCCTTCCATGTATAGACATAATAGATATAGGTATTATGGAATTTTCTTGGGGCCTACCAGTTGCCAACTTCTGGACTTACGAAATTTCACTCTGATCCTAGACTCGTTATTTTCTACCAGTCTTAATATTTTCCACGTGTTCCATGAATTTTAATATATATATATATATATATAATATTCTTTACCAAATAATTCTGCCTGAACTAACAATTTAACGATCGTCTAATACACAAGAGACTAACAGTATTGGCCCATCCTTTGATGCAGATGACAAACAGCAGTCGAACTTGGTTTGTGGGGCTGACCGTGGCCACGTTTATGTAAGGCGACACACGTGAAGTTTGGAGTGTAAGATCTTTACGTCGAGCAGCACAGATAGGTCAAGCAAGACTCTTTCTGACGTGTCTTGTACTAAAATTAGGTATTCTTTAACAGTAGAAATACAAGTACAGCACTGCTATTTCTGATTTCATATGTGTAATTCGTAGAGTTCGTTAGACTCGCCTCTGACTGGTGTATGCTTTCTTGGTTCATCGAGCGTGTGCCATAAAAACCAATTATCTTGATAATATTACTTGGTCTGCAACAATTCCCGGTCGGTGGCTTGAAATTACAGCTTTTGTAATTAGTATTTTTAAATATTTCCCAAAATAACAGTTTTCGCCTTACACGGGATAATATTACAATGCATATTAAGAATATGATTGTCAGCTAACTGCGGGTGAGATTTAATGGCGAACTTTTGTAAAAACGGCAGTGAGCTTCTGAGTTTCGTGAGTACGATGGTTTGTGTTTTGGCAAGTTTAATTTTTAATGCTTATGGAGATCCATGACGCATAGATTTAATATTTCCTTCGAAATCCGAATGACTTGAATGAAAGCAAAGGTCGACATCTCAGCAGATCCTAGCAAAGAAACAAAACACGATTTAATAGATAATACCAAGAAATGCACAAGTATTAAAAATTAGGCTTACACTTTCACGTACAATCCACTAATACTCTGACATGTTTCATTCTTCTTATATCATCCTCAGGGAGTCTGACATTAAACAAGCACGTATAAAATACAGATGAATTATGAAATAGATTAAAAATTTAGCCTTTAAAAATTATGGATATCATAAAATTCATAGTACATGTGCAGAATTGGTCCATATAATGTGGATATCATAGCGTTACGGAATTACAAGTGTTATTTGAGGGAATATGAAGTAAATGTAGTTACAAAAATTCGAATAGGTATTACATATTTGTAAGAAGATAGTTGTGTGTACATACCACACCAAGAGAACGGTAAGTTTACGTTCTGATAGCGTTTTTTTTGATATCCACAGTTGTTAAGGACTACCGTTTTAATCTATTTGATAATTTATCTGTGGTTTATACCTGCTTGTTTGATGTAAGACTCACTGAGGATGATCTGAAGAAGACCGAAACATGTCGGAGTGTTAGTGGATGGTATGTGAAAGCGTATATTTTAATACCTGTCCATTTGTTGGGTATTGTGTATTAAATTGCGCATTAATGCACAGATATTATTACTGTTAATAGATAACTGGCAAATGATGTACACCATTACAGAAACATCAAGGAGAAGGTATGTAAAAACATTGTCTCGATTTAGTTTAACAACATTTACTGAAAATACCATCTTACACCGAATTATGTTCATGTCAAGGCTATCAAAACTTACACTTGCCGTTCTTTTGATGTGGTCTACATACAGCTATCATGTTACCTATATGTAGTACGTATTCGAATTTTGTAGTCATATTTGATGTTATCATTTTCATGTTACCTCTCAGAACATTTTTAATTTTATAACGCTTTGATAGTCACATTATAATGCACAGTTTTAATCTTTTTGATAATTCATCTGTTATATATGTGCTTGTTGGATTTGAGACTCCCTGGGGATGATCTAAGAAGGTCGAAACATGCCGTGGAGTGTTGGTGGATTGTTTGTGAAAATGTAGGCCTATATTTTAATATTTGTGCATTTGTTGGTATTATCTATTAAGTTGTTCATTAATGCTCGGATATGCGTACTATTAAAACAATACAACACTTAGCTGACAAACACTGTAATGTGGAGTTTTCCATGGAAATCTAAGAGCCGCTCAAATATTCAAGATGTTACCTTTTGTGGAGTGAGCCGGGATAGCATAGTCGGTATAACGACTCGCTACGGGCTGGACGGTCCGGGGATCGAATCTCGGTGGGGCGTGATTTGCCGCACCCGTCCAGACAAGCCCTGGGGCCCACACAGTCTCCTATACAATGGGTACTGGCTCGTTCCCAGGGGTAAAGCAGCCGGGGCGTGGCGTTGACCACCCACCCGATCTAGCTCCAAGGTCAAATAGAGAGTAGAGCTATACTACTCCTCACCCTCTGGAACTTCTTGGCCTTTTCTAGGGTGAACTATAACTTCACCTTTTAAGGAAGATGAAGTTTCATTGCCTGTCGCGTTCACAAGAGCCGCCACCGGTCCCTATTCTGAGCCACGCCCCCATTCACCATTTGTTTGCGATGAATTTGGGACTATTTCCCCCGAATTTAGAGCACATTAAAAGCGTCGTAGTGTCCACACTTCTTACGGTTGATAAGCAAGTAGAAAGGTCTGCATACCACAGTCACCCTCTGTGTCGGCAAATAGAAAGTTTCACTGTCGGCATTGTGAACCGGCCGGAGGTTTGGGATGTGCACCTTCCACTTTTGAGTACAAGAGATTGTGTTCCTCTGTGAAGCGAAGCCGGTGCAAGCGGTTCGGTCTGTTTACGTGAACATCGCTCAGAGTTGCTGCTCGAATGTGCCTGCCAGCAGAGCCCCAAGGTTCAACACGGCTATGTCATTGGCTGCCATTGTGCACAATCTGGCCCTCACCCTCATAAGCCATTTGTCTAAGTTTCCCGTTATTATCTAAGGCTGCAGAACCCGAATATTTGGGCTGCTTGTTGAATACACTGCCGACGATTACTCGAAGCCATTGGCTGAGGGCGCCCCATGCCGTGGTGACAGGGACACGCTGGGGATATTTATATGAGGGTATCTTGACCATACGGAATGGACTGATGTGAGACACATCCGTGCGACCAAACCAGGGACACATCACTTGGTATTATGAGGTCTCGGGTTTACATGTCGTCCGGAGATATGATATTGTGACATTGCGGTTTTCGTCAGTCCCCACAGGAGGTGCAGGGACAGTACCTCAAATTAGGTCATGGCCATTTCCTCTTGCGTCCTTTCCAATTCATTATTCATTAATCATACTACTATTCCACGCAGTATGGTCTCATTCGCTGACAGCGTCGTTAAATAAACCGTTAATCCACGAGGCGAATGTTACCGCTCCCATATAGTTTGGATGGTATGCATGCTGTGTCTGCAAAAACCGTCTGCTTGTCTGTTTATTTGAGATGCTGTTCATATATCGGCGTAATGTTTACTCACTGGCAGCAGTGACAGTATTCAGATGCCTCTCATTTCATCTGCAGCACAAAGTTCCTCTCCGCCACTCTGCGCGATTATCCATAATCAGGACTCAGTACAATTGCAGGCGAAAACTGTTTCGTGTATCACCGGTCGTAAAAGCACTGTTCCAAGCAAGCAGAGAGGTATTCGAACAACATGGCAGTTTTTAGATTGCTGTTACAATCGCGGGACAAAACTTGTGTTTCCAAACGGCCATTTCACGTGGCTGTTATTGAGAACATTTGGACGTGAGAGGGAGTGACAATTGGATGGCGAATATAGCATAATACGGACCTCCCTCTGCACTGTTCACCAGATATTATGGTTATACGAGCCAGGATGATGAGATGGACGGGCCGTGTAGCTTGTATGGCAGCAATGAGAAATGCGTGGAGTTTTCTTTCCACGTGATTTATCCCGCTGTGTTATATAGCTCATTAAATATTACTTTGTCCTAACCCACGCAATTGGTCAAACTGAGGTTCCCGTATTACTAGACATTTGGGTTACAAACACACCTTCTGTCAAAATGTTGTGTCCACACAAAAACAAAATTGCTTCTCTGTATATTTTCTTAAAATCATAACACTCTTTAAGTGTTGGTCTATTAAGGATCTGTCAAGTTCTTTATTTCTCCTGTAGAAATGTGTAGTGGTGGGTTACGACAGTTTGCTGTTTCATTAGCGGGATAACAAGACAGGCATTTTACGTATAACGTAACAGTGAGGCGCGTTCTCGTCACCATTTTTGCCGTGGTAGTGCAGTATTACATATTCTGAGTGTGTGTAAAGTCGTAGTAACACGCAAAACGCATGCGTCGTATTATATTTGCATCTGCGGCCTGTCTTGCTGTACCATATTTTTCCACATTATCTCGTAACGACACGATTTTCGGAGAAAAGTTATTGAACATGCAATGTATTCTGGTTTTCTGTTCAACTTTTGGCTGAAATATTTCTCATTCTAAGAAGAATTCAGATGCTACAGTAAATGTATGTATGTCTTCATGTAAAGTACTCGTTATTCTTGTAAGATTTTGACGAAACTTAAGTTCTATCGATAGATTTTCGAGAAATACTCAAACTTTACGAAAATCCATCGTATGGGAGCCGAGTTGTTCCATGCGGACGGATAGACAGTCATAACGAAGTTAATAATCGCCTTTCGCAATTTTGTGAAAGCGCCTAAAAAGTATATCTGTCGAACAAAACTGACATTTTATTATAGAAATAACAGACCATGTAGGCGTGAGAGTTGTATTAAAAGGAGCGCAGAAAAAATTGGTGGGAGTTTGTGGCATGGCTTCTTCTGACTATGGCCAACATTGGTGTTCCGGTAATATACGTTTGGCGTCCATGAAATGTGGGGTTTGCTTGACTGGCTGAGTGACTTCTCAAGACGGCCAGCACTATCTGGGGTCCGTTTGTTTCCAGTCGACCCGAGCTGGCTGCACAGTGCTCTTCTGCAACACAGGGAAACAATTTCCCGTAACCCCATTTTGCTTCTAAATTGTTCAGTTCACCGGACACTCCCGCACGCTCTCACGCTGAGCACATCTGGATGCTATCGTGGCTGTATGGTTTGCATGTCTGGGGCGTGTACCTCGCTGCCCCATTAACCCCTATCACTGTTTTCACATGCTTTCTTTCATTACTTCATATTTCATGTACACGCGGTTTCTGTCGACATTGCTTTTTGTTCAGTTGTGGTGGGGTGAGATACTGTCTCAGAAACTGCGGCAACGAAGGGGTCCTTTGTCCATTCTCGGGAATGTAGCTTGAGTGAAAACTGACAGGCGAAAGTCGAACCGCTCATAGAAAAACCTTTCCCAGCGTCCTTTTGTTTATCGCCAGTCCGAAATGGACTGTCCTGGTAGCGAACCCTTGGACTGGTCTCCTGAGCTGAAGCACCACCGTGTTCAATATCGCCAGGATGCAGGGTTCAGTCGTAACATAAAACAACTGTAAAGGTGGAAAAGTCACGTGGCTGAAAGACTTGGCTTCTGTAAGGTCTCTGCTCCGGAGAGGTATTTACGAAATTGTGTTACATTAAACATTCAACGTACTGGAATTATTGAAAACCACAGTAACAATACTTTACGACGATATGTATGTGGTAGAGCCGGGATATCAGATCTACACTGTAGAAGACATGGATTCAGTTGCGACAGTGGCACGGATTTTTCCGATGTCGCTGTCCACACCGGTTCTGGGGACTACCCATCCTCAAGTCGAATTGATATCGAAGACTCTTCGCCTGGCGGTATCGTACAATATGAAGCTGTCCTTTCACCTCAAATCTGGTGTCACTGTAGAGAATGCTTAGTGATATGCCTCCATACTCCCTTACACCTTCACGGCGTGTCGCTTGATTGGAAATAAAGTATACTTTTACGAGGAAACGTTCTGAATCGATAATATTTAATTTTAATGTGTGCCATACCCGTTGTGTCAGTACAAATATATCAATAAAACAATCAGTCCGTACACAACATTTTATTATGGTGATCTAAGAAAGCTGCATCAGGCTTCGTATTTCAAAAGTGCATAAAGAGGAAATTACATAACTATAGCCATACATTTGGTAATAAAACTTATGGACGAGATCTTGTCCTTACATATTGTAGTTGTAGAATAAAATTTAGGAGACATTTTTACCGTACGAGTATGTAAAAGTACTGTAAAATATCATTAGTAGGGATAAAGTATAATATTCTTAAAAAGGAGATAAGATTTCCCAGAATTGGTTGTAGGTAAGCCACGTGGTGATTCAAGACGCGAATTGGGTGCTGATCGTCCGCTGATGATACAGTTATGTGGTGGTATCTGTAGCAAAATAGTGTACTGTAGTAAAACGTGCATATAAGAAGATGTAAGGTGTAAGGAAAGTGAGAAGAGGAATTTCTGTAGGAAATTATACTTACTTGTGCCACTCTGTATAGTTCCATGGAAATACAATGTAAGTTCGCCAAATATGGTATAGGTATTGACAATGTATAGAGTGGATCACTATTAATCACAGATTACCATAATAAAGTGTTGTGTATATACTGAATATTTCATTTATTTTGGACGTCATGTAGTGGACCAGTTTTGTTGCAGACCGCTAATACTAGATTTCATGAAATTCATTGAGTATTTTGAGATGAAACATGCGGACGGGCACGACCTGTCTCATACTTCATGCAATGTATGAAGAGACGCGCGTTTTCTCTCGTTTCATATCACGAGCTAGAAGTTTTTCGTGGGAAAAATGTTCCAGGACCTCATTTTGGACGGGAAGGTGTTGATAACGGAGAAGATTGACGTAACGTCTGCACGTAAAGAAGTGCGTTCATGGCCTTTGACATTGCTCGGTGACATGTGACGTGCATATGCATGAGAGGAAAGTTGTCTTATCAGTCTGCCATTCGTTGTGTACTTCGGAAATGTATTGGGATTCTAATTATGTCATATTGGACTAGTTCGTGTGACGTAGCCAGCTTACAAGCGAGTACAAGGTGCCCCAACAGCTGCATAACAAGATGTCCCAAAAACTGTACAGTTCGATTCGGTTTTAGTCATGCCATACAAACGTACTGGTGTCTTGAGAATGCTGCACTTAGGCTCGTTATCAGTAGCTCAGCACGGTTTGTTTAATGGTTGGCTAATGTTAACTGAGGTCTACAAAATAAAGTGTTAAGTGTTCAATAATACAGGGTATTTTTTCCTCCCCTGATTTAACGCTAAGCGGCCGCCCGACGCTCCTCTAGCTTTACGTCATACGAGTCTAGCGAAGAGTCGGTGAAGGAAGGGAGAAAAAGATTCGTTATGATAGTAACCTTTATGAAGTCTAATAAAAGCCCAGCAGTGTTACAGCGGATGCTGAACAGTGTTGCTCTCCTGGCCGAGTGCACCGGCAGAGCACGTTATCTACTCTCTGGAGTTTTTGCCCGTAAATTGCTGAAATCTTACGGCGTGCACTCATCGCACACCAAACGCCAGTTGTTTCATCACGAAGAGGGAGTTCGTGAATAAGGCCTGGATTTTCTGCACCCCATTTCCGGTTGTTCTGAGAACTCACCTCACCGCGTAACGAAAAACAAGACATACGGGAAACACTAAGTGTGGATCAACTTCTCCGTCGTGTACAGAACGAAGAAGCCGATTACAAAAATGTATTCTTGCAAAAGGATCATGTTCCTTCACAGCATGAACTACCGTTGCCTAACACGGTCACAGGTGCAACAGTTTTGTGGTTTTTCGTCCAGACGTTTTTGAAACACTCCTTTTCTGAGATCAGAAAATTTCGGTGACATTTTACAGCATTACGGTAGCACAGTGGTTAAGGTGCTGTGCTTCAAATCGGAAGGTCGCTGGTTCGATCCCACCTGGTGTCAGTGGATTTTTCATTGACATAAAATCCTTCCGATCGCACTATGGCCCTGGGGTCGACTGTAACAGAAATGAGTACCAGGAGTATTTCCTGGGGGTAAAGGCGGCTGGTGCGTACGGCTGACAACCTACCACCATCCTGTGCCGTTGTCACGAAATCTGGGAACCTTAACTTCCTGGAACCCTCTGGGCCTGTCCAGGCCTGTAATGGGACTACTTTTTTTTTGTATGCCTGGGGCTCTCACGTAATCTAAAAAAATTCAGACCCATGTGTATCTCTTTGAAGAATACTGTCTCGTGGGGAATGAATCCGTGCAGTCTGATAGACGTGTTCCGACGTCTTAGACGAAGCTTATGTCAGACTACACGGCGTCAATCTCAGAATGCAGGTGTCTTCATATTCACGAACATGAGAACTTCAGATCTCACATACACATCTTTTTGGTACATTTTCCCCTACTGTCGAGCATGCTGGTGTAGCACGGTGTTCCCTTGTTCCGTATCCTTCTGCTTCTATGTTTCGTTCGTGTTTTATATTATCACTTCTTCCGCAGGGGACATGTTTCAGCACAGCTTCATGAACTTGTGTCGGGGGCTTCTTCATGGTACAGTTTCTCTTTCGATGTACTTGAACACATTTCATCTGATGAAACTTCTATATACAGTAGAACTCCACTTATCCGGATTAATTAGGACGGCGAGCCATCCAGATATGCAGTAGATCCGGATAATTGGATTTTTCTTTAATAATAGGCCGAATTGGCAGTTGAAGTTCGGCTGTTACTATTGACAGTATGTACCTGCGTCTAAACGTTACGACCACGCCCGATATGAAGTTCTAGAAGCCAAAACACTGTGCTGTACTTGATCCGAAAACTGGTAATTTCAAGGCAAGTTAGTTGTGTAGAATTCTCGTCAAATTAACCCGAAGGGTCAAGCCGATCCGGATAACCAGCGTCCTGATTAAGTAGAGTTATCTTGTACATACTGGCAATGTTACTACCAGTTGTGAAAACATTAGCCTTTTCATTTGCTCTTTCTTAGTTGCCAATGCGAACGTAGTATAACAGTAAGAAACGGAACGATGCAGGAAAAGCGAACTAATAAATGTATGCGTAACAGGAAACTAGTTGTTTATTCGCTGCCTCTTCGGTATTCACTGCGACTATGGGCAATATGCTGGCGGAAGTGATAGTACCAATAGCCTTGGATGGGCGTGGACGCGCGTTCTGACACAACGCGCCTTTTCAAGTTAAGCGCATATTTTGTAATATTCACACAGATATATGTATGTATAGACTGTAAATGAACAGCACGCGTGTTATGTGTTCGTGTGGTTTGTAAATGATGACTAATCTGGAAATCGCTTGTTCTGTTAGCCTACTTTCCTTACTAGAAGAGAAATTGAAGGCCAATTCACACACATACAGGACTGGACTGAGACTATGTTCTGACTGGACTGAGACTGTGTCGCGTCGCGCACGCACTTATACAGGAATCTACTGAGACTGTGTCGTGTCGCGCGCACACATACAGGACTGGACTGAAAGTGTGTCGCGCTAGCACATAAGCAGGACTGGACTGAGACTGTGTTCTGACTGGACTAAAGAGTGTCGCGTCGCGCACACACATATAAAGGACTGGACTGACTCTGTGTTTTGACTGGACTGAGACTGTCATGTCATGCCAATTCACAAACAGGGCTGGGCTGAAACCGTACTGTGCCGGACCGTGGCCTTCATGAAAGTCGGCGCGGCAGCCGGAAAAGCCCAAAAGCTCCGACTCTGGATGCCTGAAAGATGACGAATAAAGATTTCCCATATTTGAGTATTTTGAAATCCGAAGACTTGAAATATCTGTTGGTCGTAGTGATTGCAACGAAGGTTAGACTTCATGTCGGTTTGCTGTCTGAATAACACCACATGTGCATATGTAGAAGAAAAGGCAATGTAACATCTTTATACTTTGTGATTTTGATCCTAATGATTTCAACTGAATGTAAAATGTACCGCTCCGAAATTAGAATGGCATAATTCTTTATTGAGCCAGGGTTACATTGTATACATTCAGGGTCCGGGTTCTTTCTAAATATTTTATATGGAACAAAACGTTTGATGCTCTCGGATACTGTTACCTTGACATTATTCCATATCACCTCCACACTACTGCCATTGCATGCCCATACTCCATATCTATACCGGAGGAGGGTTTGCAGGCCTAAAACATCTGTTTTGTGGTATACCGGGACTAACTTTTCTACCTGTGGTGCACAACCATTTTCTTCCCATTCAGCTTTCAATATTATCCCGTGATGATCACTGATACCCTGTACTATACTGCTAGCGGTGAACGAACTTTCGGGCCAGACAGGGTAAACATCCGCTGTGCGTCCTGTCGGGTTGGGCTGTCTACTACCTGAGTGAACCCGTTTTCCCATACCAAACTATTTATAAATGTCTGAGTTCCACTCTTACAACCCACGTTTCCATTCCAATCTGCATAGGGTAAGTTCATATCACCACCATTGATGCTACGCTTTGTAGAATTTCCTGTATAACCAGTTCGGGCTGCTAATCTTTCCATAAATCGCATGTCAGCGTTTGGCGCTCTGTAGATACCTACGATTTCCCAAGTAAATTTTGGGTCCCTGCCTTTCACTTCAACTGCTGTCATCTCAAAATCCTCATCCGCCCATAGCTCCCTGCAGTTGTTGTAGTTTTTAACACAAATGAACACTCCACCCTCTAGAGTACATCTATCTCTCCAGAAGGTTGAGTAATCATCCTACTTCGTGAAGATGCATCTAAATATCTTCCTCCCATCTACGCCTGGGTCTCACAAGTGTCCTCTTTCCCTCAGGTTTCCCCACCAAAACCCTGAATACGCCTCTCCTATCCCCCATACGCGCTACATGCCCCGGTCATCCCGTTCTTCTCGATTTTATCATCCGAACAACATTGGGTGAGGAGTACAGATCATTAAGCTCCTCATTATGTAGTTTTCTCCACTCCCCTGTTGCCTCGTCCCTCCTAGGCCCAAATATTCTCATCAACACCCTATTCTCAAATACCCTCAGCCTGCGTTCCTCCCTCAATGTCAGCCACCATTTTCACACCCATACAAGACACCAAAATCCTCCATGCACCTGTTCTCACCTCTCCTCCTCGCATACTTTCCATATGCCCCGCTCACCTTGTTCTTCGTCGCTTGAGCACTGAAATAGTTTTTGGTGAGGAGTACATGCTGTGAAGCTCTTCTTTTTCCTATTTTCTATAGTCTTGTATAACCTCCTTCCTTTTAGGTCCAAATGTATTCATCAGAACCCTGTTCCGTGATCAAGAACGTCTGGGGGGAATGTTTGGACTAGAGAGAGAAGAAATGACAGGATACTCTATAACTTTTACCCAAGAAGCACTTTTAATGAGTCAGATTCAATGAGATTGAGATAAGTGGGGTACGTAGCACGGATGGGAGAGATGAGAAACGCATTCAAAGTTTTAATCGGAAAATACGGAGGGAATGGACAGCTTTGTAGTTGGAAGTATAATCTTAAAATCGGCATTGGCGAAGGGGTCATATTAGGGCTCAGTGGCGGGCTTTTGTGAGAAAAGCGACGGATTGTTACGTCCCATAACTGAGCACCAGTCTGTTACAGAAGTGAAACTAATATGAACCTCTGCCCTGTGCTGTTGTATCTAGTGCTTGCAGGGTGTCGTGCGTTTCTATACGGGAGCATTGTTAGTTTGGACTGGGAGGACAACAAGAGTGCAAAGGCCTTTTTTTTTTGCCGTTTTGTACCCATCACTGGTCATGAAGTTCGTGTTTGAAATTCTTGTGGACTACACGTTACAACCTGCTTACAGCGGAACGCCCATAACCTGTGTATGTCCCCGTTGCAGACAGGTTCTCGCTAAACACAGGTTCTTCTGTATACAATGCATATGTTACGCTCAAAGATCGAAAGCGTACCTTGAGCGAAAAAACTACCACAACGCGTTGTGACATTAGAGAAAGAGCTACAACGTGAAATTGCGTGTTATGGCTGTTTTAAATAATCACAACGCGTTGTGGCATGAGAGAAACAGCCACAATGCGAAATGTCTTTGAATTGAACTGCTTATAAGTTTAGAAATTTATTGATAAAAATTCATGTAACGTAGGTCTAATGAAGAGCAATGGCGAAACTCATTTATTTTTGCAGGAACTGTTAGAATGACACTTCATATTTTTCGAACGACATTTGCACTTTTTATCGATGCAGGACCTCTTACAATGGCAGCTTACAAATCCCTGCTTACTTCCAGACGTTATCGTTGAGGCTGACCGAAGAAATAGTGAACTTGAGGGCACACCATGTGCCTCGATGACGTCAGTAATTGTGAATTCACTGCGCGCATACAGCCGCTGAATTAAGCCTTCCTTCGTGCCCAACAGATAAAGCTCAGAAGAGTTGACATCATCGGCGACTTCTAGGGCATTTCTGGGGGCTAGTCGTCCTCGATCAAGGTCAGGCACTCTGACCACAACGTTTGTCCCAGTATCAACTGCTGGAAGTCTTGAGTTGAAGAGAGAAACCATTTTTTGAGCTTGTTGTTCCTGACCAGATTTTGCACGTTCTCGCTCAGCGTTGATTCGATTCTTCCTTACACAGAGGTCGCAAGTGACTGTCAGTCCGAAACCCTCACTGTCTTCACTGTAAGTTCCACAAACAGCATGAACAGACTGGTCACACACTGAATACTTGTGAGCGCCTGATGACTCCTCACAAATCACACAGTAAACTTTTTTGTTGCCTTTCTTCTATACTGTTTCTTCTGAAGTGTCATTGGTTTGATTTTCATCTTCATCTTTTCTATCCCATTGGTTGACCTCTTCCTTGTCTTCCTTGTCTTGACCATTATTCATTCCTGCATTAAAGAGCTGTACCCGCTCTTTTTCAGTTTATATTGAAGAGTACACGTCTTCATTGAGCGGAGAATCCCCAAGTCCGATCCTCTGCGTCGTTCCAAACATAGCCTCATAAGGGCTTGTCTTGATGTCTGAATGCAGAGCTCGGTTTTTCTTGCTTTGGATAAACCGTAGTCCTTCAGACCAGGTTTTC
>Ga0123357_10005807_pt1 | contig 14869 bp, 10 predicted proteins | sample TergutEmb28metaG_FD_89873 | JGI IMG/M metagenome (GOLD analysis project Ga0123357, IMG submission 89873) | Embiratermes neotenicus P4 segment gut microbial communities from Petit-Saut dam, French Guiana - Emb289 P4 | ecosystem: Host-associated > Arthropoda: Insects > Digestive system > Gut ...
ACATGCACACATGCTAGTTGTAATTCCCGGCTTTACAAATTTGTTTTTGTGTGGTAATCGGCAAAACAAGGCACCACGCACAGACCTACATTACATTTTATGCACTTGTACATGGTGCCCCTTCGCTGGCTGCGCGCTGAACAAACACAGCAGCAGAGTTTGCTGGATTTTGCTGGCCAGTGCTGGTTATGGCGGCTGTCCATTCTCATAACATTTGCTGCAGCCGTGCTTGGCCTTCCAACGAAACTGGGGGTGGGGCGATCTTGGCTTCTTCCAGCTTCTTTGATCAAATTCCTTACCAGAAGAAGTCTGAAATCTTGGAGGGTACATTTAGCCCCACATGAAGATAACAGAATCCAACTGTTGATTACTGTTAGATCCGGAAGGTGGAAAAACAATTTCGTGGTCCACTTGAAGTTACGTAGACACATTGAGTAGCTGTTTGCCATATGATCAGAATTGTTGACGTAACCCATGTGCCGTGTGTACCGTGCCATGATTTGAGGCTTCACAGCTTGTTTGTTGTCATCACAAAAATTCCCTTCTTCTGGTGGCTGGTCCATGTTAGTCAGCATGTAAACGTCTCGTCTGTCCTTCCAAGCTAACGCAGTCAAATTTCCCCTGGTCCTCACCCTTACATCACCCTTTGTCAATTTCAGTTTTTTTGGTCCAAAGTCAGAGGGCATGTCTTTTCTGTTGGGCCTTACTGTCCTGCATGAATGTATTTTACATCTTAGTAAGTCGTCAAAAAGTCTGGGCGATGAAAAGAAATTGTCCACAAATAGTTTGTGTCCTAAGCCTCCAACTCTGCAAGTCAAATTTCTAACATTTGCGTGTGTTGCAGTCATGTCGTCAGTGGCAGAGCATGAGTCTTTACCCAAGTACACTCTCATGTCATACATATACCCTGATTCATCACACAGTTTGTAAATTTTGATGCCAAAACGTTTCCTTTTCTTGGGAATGTACTGCCTGAAAATAACCCTACCCTGGAATTTTACAACTACCTTGTCCACTGCCAAATGCTCTGAGGGGTTGTAGAATTTAGGGTAAGCCTGATTCAGGGTGTCGAAGATGGTCCTTATTTTCCATAGTCTGTCATATTCCTCACCTGGGTCAGGTCTCTGCGAATTGTCCGGAAAGTGCAAAAACCGCAGTATGTGTAAAAATCATGTCATGGTGTAAAAATCGTGTCATGGTCTCACCATAAAATGGAGTGTGCATCAGTTTGAGTCTAGACCAGTAGTCATGCAGTGTGTCTTTCATGTTGTGTCCCATCTGCAGAGCTAAGGCAGTGAAGGTCATTATGTCGGGCAACGTAATGTCAGGCAAGCAGCGGCTAGGTCCGGCTTGTGTCTCCAAGTGTTGCTGGTAGTATAAGTTTGACTGTTCCACCAGCAGCTGAAAAATTTCTGTAAAAAACAGCGTCAACACAGCCAGTGGTGAGCTGTCTTTGTTGATGTGTAGAGCCTCACTGTTTTTCAAGCGTTTTGCTGGACCAACAAACGGATGGGTTTTTATGTTCCTTCCTTGAGGCGGTCCACAGGTTGGTGATCCTCTGCCACTTGTTGCAGCTTGGGGCTCTTCTTCTTGTGCTGCGGCTTCTTGTTCTTCTTCGAATTCATAAAACTCGTCTTCTAAATCGCTAGCCTCAGCACCTGATTCTGAGTCTGTGTCAGCAACCAGAATTTCACTGATGGCTAGCTCGTCCAGTTTTATTTTCTTTGCCACCATTGCACCATGTATTGCAGTGACTCAATCAGATTGTTTTGTATGACTGGGGCCATAGCTGCAGAAACCTAATACCTCGAAGATAGAGTAAGCTTGTAGGGTGACAGCAGAACAGATCTAAAGCTACAATTTGAATGCTGGGTAAAATTCCGCTAGTCAAGGTTCTCCACATCATTTTCACTAAATTTCACGACTGTGTGTTGCACATTAGGGCCCCATGGTCGCTACAGAGTGTCCCAGAACTACAAAAGGCACACCTGTGAGTCCTTCTCTAGCTGTAAACTTCGATTTTCGTGGATATCTCCAGTTTTTTGTGCATTGGTTTGATCCGTAAGTTAGCTTTACAGTATGCCATTGAAAACCTTTCAGACAGTCATTTAGTGCTGGTTTCATAGTCCACTGTTGATATTCAGCCTTATCCAACCTACACTCAGCTAGTAGTCACTAGTACGTAGGTTATTCGGAAAGTAAGTACTGTCTGTGCATATCTCTCGCGCATCCTTGAGACTGTCACTTTACGCACATGCAGTGACTTCCTGTATCAATTGAGAAGCCACAGACGCCATTTCGTGAAATTCGTGTTATGTTTATGTTTGTTCCTGTGCGTTAAACATGTTTAAGACAATTGAAGGGGCTGCTGACTATGAAATACAGTCTGTAATTCGTTTTTTAAATGCTAGGAATGTGCTACCAAGTGACATTCATCACCAGATCGGTCAAGTGTATGGTGACAATTCGATGAGTGATGGCATGGTTAGGAAATGGGTTCGGATGTTCAATGAAGGACGAGAGAATGTGCTCGATGAGGCACGAAGTGGGCGCCCATCTTTGGTGAATGATGATTTGGTGCATAAGGTCAACGAAAGAGTGCGTGATGACAGACATTTCACAATTTCTGATCTGTCCCTGCGCTTTCCTCAGATTTCAAGGACTCCACTCTAAGACATTGTCAGTAGTCATTTGGGTTGGCTAACATCACAGGCGGCCACATTTTATGAGGAGAGTATACAAAAACTTGTGTCCTGCCAGGATATGTGCCTCAATAATGGCGGTGAATATGTGGAAAAATAGTTTGAAGAATGTAGAATCTGATAACCATAAAATTTTGTATGAAACCTTACTCGATTTTTTTTTTACAACGAAACGGTACTTACTTTCTGAATAAGCCTTGTATTAGTTCACCGTTTACTTTCTCAGTAACATTTCCTTGTGTTAACGTTCAGGAGAGTCATCTTATATAATAGGTGTATTGAAAAGTACTGAATGGTATGTGTGTGTGTTCTTGTGTGAGTGTGTGTATCTGATGTACCATTTCTCTCAGCACATTTTCACGGTCAGGCACACAAGTTCTTTGTCTTTTTTGTATATTCAGGATTACATAATTGTGCATTCCGTTTCATGAAGAAAACGGAGTTGCATCAAGTAATCGTGGATATGTTGGGCTGTCTAACTGTATTCTGAGCATGTTGATAAATGGTGCCTGTTTTCTGGCACCTCATCTTTTTTAATGTGTCAGCAGTTTAACAACTGGTGTGTAGCTTGACTTTCAAAGTGTAGGTAGCTTGCTCTTCAAATTTGTATTTTAAATTAGCAGGTGATTTCAGTTAGACATTTAAAACTACTTACTAAATCAGTTATTTTAGGTTTATTCAACCCAAAACCGTACTTTGAAAGTGGACCAGGTAGTCATTATTTCCACCTTTCATGGAACGACACTTTAAAAGTACTACAGTATTTATTGTATAATAAATGCATATAAACATACATGAATGAATAAATGCATATATAGATAAATTGATAAATAAATAGATAAATAATTTATAATGGATAAATACAAATAAATAAAGAATATTGCTTAAAAGTGCCAATAACTATTTACCACTCATGATTTCCACTTTTATAAATATGAAAGATCACAATCATTGTTACATATTCCACAGACAAGTAACATCTCAAGACTTGTATTATTGTTTCTTAAATGCTGCATTGTGAACCATGTTGTATGACTGGGTGGGTACTGTGTAAGTAAATGAAATGTTATTACAATTTTCACTTTCACAGCTTGTAGAAAAGCTAAGCTGACTTTCCTCTACTTATTCAGTTCTTGGCTTAGATATAGGCCATCACTGCTGAGGGACTTCATGGCTTTCCTTCTTCTCTATTGCTTCCATTGCACCACATTTATTTATACCTCACCAACCAGTAACATAAAGGGTCAGTCACATAATAAGTTGTAATGGTGTACAATTTTATAACTAAAGAACCTTCACCTTTTGTGGTTCATCATGAGCGGTTGGTTTGAAGCTGTTGTCACCCTTTTTCCACCATTCATGTAAAATCTTGGGGGTCATTAATTTAAAGATGATTGCTAGGTGAAAACTGTTGTGACACAGTGGCTGATAATGCAGAACACAGACTTGTGTCAACACTGAAGACAAGAGCTCATCCTGTGATATGCTTAATGCATCTGTTGTGGCCGAGACTGTGTGGAAAAGTAGTGGGATAGCGATACAGTTAAACCTGAACCCAAAGTGTAGGCACTATAGACTTATTTCGTGACCAGCTCTCAAATGTATTATTCTTTGTATGAAAAAAAAAAAAAATATGTACGATGTTGGTTGTACCAAAATGCAGAAAGAAACGTTTAGAAAAAATTTGTTCAGTAACAGAAATTATATGTGTATTCACATATAACTCTTCAGATAATTAACGTATAAAATTTATGATACCGTGGGGCTGATGCATAAAATAGTAATGGACAAAATGTCATGAATTAGGTGACTTGCTATATCGGTATAGGTGGATATATTAAACTGAATAATTGACCAGCGTTTTTAGGCGCGTTCGCGTAGCCTCGAAAAGTGCCCATTACCTTCGTCATCTCCTTCCGTCTGTCCGCATGTATGAGCGCGGTTCCAATTGGGCGGATTTCTGTGCAATTTGATTTTGTGGACATCTATGAAAATCTGTCAAAATCAAAATTTAATTAAATTCGGACAAAAATCTAGGACACTCTGCAAGAAGACTTGGTTTCACTGTTCCTGGCGAAATTCAGTCGCCATAAAACTGCTCTCTTTGACTGAAGTGGTGTCAGGCTGTTCGTCCAACTGTCCATGTTTTCTGTCTATCCGTCTGCCCGCATGTATCATCATCATCGTCATCATCATCATATCCTTTTACTCCTTGTGGAGCATAGGGCATCCATGAAGAGCTTCCAGGCATTGCGGTCTCCAGCTGTACCCTTGACCTCGTTCCATGAGCTTCTTGTGCTTCTTATCTCATCCTCTATTGTCCTTCGCCACGTTCTCTTCGGCCTACCTCTCCTATATCCCTGAGGATTCCAATCTAATGCAATTTTCTCTGTTGCTCCTGTTTCTTTACGTAATGTGTGTCCAACCCAATGCCATTTTATTCCTTATATCTGATTTTCTCTTGACTTCTGATGAGTGATTCTCCATAGTTATTTTTCGTAATCTTATCGGCCCATTTTATATTCATTATTCGTCTTAAGCATTTATTTACAAATATCTGTAGTCTTCTTGTTATCTGTTTGGCAGTTTTCCACGTTTCACAAGCATATAATAATACAGATTTTACATTTGTATTGAATATTCGTATTTTAACTTCTTTTAATATGTTGAGATATCTCCACACAGGATACAGCTGAACAAATACACCATTTGCTTTTTTGATTCTACTTGCTACATCTTCCTCTGTTCCTCCGCTTTCTGACACCACACTTCCTAGGTATACAAAGGATCCAACTTCTTCAATGTCCGTTTCCTCTAACCTAAATTTTTGCATATTAGGTGTATTAACTCTCATCCCCTTCGTCGTGTTTATGCTAATAGGCAAACAAGCTAATTCTACTTCCTCTTTTAGTCTCTTTAGCTTTTCTTCCATATAGCAAAATCTCTTCCACTCTTTTCATGACTCTGTCTAGTATTAGCAGAAAAAGGGTTGAGGATAGAATACATCCTTGCCTTACACCATTTCTGACCTCTATAAAGTCTGAAAGCTTCCCTTCATGGGAAATTTTGCACTTAAATCCACCATACTATATTTTAATTATTTGGATAATCTTTCTTGGTATGCCATACTCCTGTAGCGTGAGCCACATTATTTCTCTCTTCACGGAGTCAAATGCCGTTTCAAAATCGATAAAGGTCACATATAGAATGGCCTGCCATTATATACTGTGTTCTAGAATAATCCTTAAAGTGCTTATTAAATCAACGCAACTTCGGTGTTTGCGGAATCCAGCTTGTTCTTTTCGGAGGTGTTGTTCCACTGTATTTTGTATTCTGTTTAAAATGATTCTAGTCAGAATTTTGCTTGGAATACTTAGAAGGGGAACTCCTCTCCAGTTATTACAATTTGCTAAGTCTACCTTTCTTCGGTATCTTGATAATTAATCCTTCTTCCCAATCCTCAGGTATCTTATCCTCCTTCCATATTTTCCCCAATAGAGGGTACAGCATTTTTGCGGTTATTTCAGGGTCAACTTTTAGTACTTCCGGATATACGTAGTATATTATCTAAACCTGCTGCTTTTCCTTTCTTTAACTGTGACAAGGCTAACTGTATTTCAATTTTTGTAGGAGGGTCCAAGTTTACTTCAGTTTCATTTTCATTTTCACTATTATCTTCTTCTTCTTCTTCTACGTTTCTCATTTCTTCCTTACTTCCTACGCGGTTATCATCTTTGTTAATTATTTCGGAAAAATGTTTTTCCCACCTCTTCAGTTCTTGTATTGTTAAGATCACTCCTGATTTCGTTTTCACTGGTCTATTCATCCTAAATTTTCTTTGAGACAGTTTTCTCGTAATATTATAAAGCTTCTTATGTCCCCTTTCTTTTCCTCTTCTTCTGCAAGTTTTGTTTGTTCATTTATCCAGGTTCTCTTGTCTTTCCTAATGCTTCTCTTTACTTTTCTTGTTAATTTCTGAATACTGTGTTTGTATTCCCGCATGTATCAGCGCAGCTTTAATTGGTCGGATTTAAGTTAAATTTAATACTGAGGACTCTTACGAAAACCTGTCTAGAAATTCCAGATTTGATTAAAATCGAGAAAAAATATCATGCACTTGATATGAATACAGAAGTACGTTTTATTGTTGCCGGCGACATTAAATTCAATTTATCAGGCTGTTAGCTCGTCTGTCTGTGTCTCTGTCCTATCCGCGTGTATCAGCGCGGCTCCTGCTGGACGGATTACGTGAACGTTGGTATTGCGGAACAATGAAAATCTGTCGAGAAATCCCAAATTTTGTTAAATTCGGGTACTTCACATGAACACGTACGTACGTTTTATTGTTACCAGTGACATTAAATCGCCATAAAAGCGCTGTTTGGGAATTAAATGATTTCAGACTGTTAGAATAGCCGCAGAGGTATAAACATTACATGAACACGCACAGTGTCTTGCTTCATTGCACTTCCAGAATATTATGAATAGCGTACAGTGTTTAGAGAAGTAAACCAAAGTTTAGCACAAATTGGAGTAGATTCAGAAGACACTTTTAACACCTTTTTAGGCGCGTTCGCAAAATTGCGAAAAGCGACTATTAGCTTTGTCACGTCTGTCTGTCATCTGCCCGTCCGTCCGTCTGCATGGAACAACTCTGCTCCCATTGGACAGATTTTCATGGAATTTGATATTTGAGTGTTTTTCGAAAATCTGTTGAGGAAATTTCCGTTACATTAAAACCTGACAAGAATAACGGGTACTTTACGTGAAGACCAATATACGTTTTTGATCATACCTCGCTTAGTTCTTCTTAGAATGAGAAGTGTTTCTGACAAAATTTGTACAGAAAATCAAAACACACATTTTATATGGAATAACTTTTTTCCGAAAATAGTGCCGTTTATGAGATAATGTGGAAAAACACGGTAGAGCCAGATAGGCCACAGGTGACATGATGCATGCATATTTCATGCTGTATAGCTAATGTTATGAACACAAACTCAGAATATGTAATACTTATTGCTTTACCACAGCAACAATGGTTGCATGAATGCACCTCAGTGTTACATTGTATGTGCATTGCCTGTCTTGTCTTTATAAAGAAAGTTATCACTACAGTGTACTGTTGGGTCCCACAGTGAAAAGAGCCCAGGTCAGTTGTGCATATACGTGTATACATATGGAAACTTACTGTTATGTTAATGCTGTCCACTGCTAGAAAACTTATGGTTCTCTTACAACTGTGAGTATGGTCTTTTGATTGGATGGCCACAGTGTAAGGAACTAGATTTTTATTTGAGTAATATAGCCTAATCAGTTAAAGAGTTCACAGACTAAAAAAATTACAGATAATTAAAGGGAATTATTGGCTCTTACAAGCCATTACTCTATGTCCTCAACTGTTGAAAGTGTATGGACCGTGCCTGCACTGTTATTACTCTAATTACTGCCAAAGTACTTATAACTTGTGGCTGTCACTTTACAGTATTTTGGTTCTTATTCTTTTTATAGGTCATTTTGTGCAGAACTTATGTGTACATAATGATTAAGGGTACAGTTGCAAGTGGCCAGAGTTAACACCAGCTTCATGATGCTAGAATGATCTCTAAAGATAATTCTGAATAGAACCTTAATATTTATTATCTGCAGTCAAGTGATGACATGTCACATGTTCTCTTACCCAAAAGAAATCCTGAATAGCATGTAAAGAAAAATGTGCATGATCTGATGGTGCCACTTTCCTCATTGTACCTAAGAAGGTAATAAGTTGAGTGTTTTGTCATCTGTTTATTGGTTAAGGAAGGCTAGAACATTTAAAACCTTTTAATTACTGCACTTTGCACCAAATTCTTTGCTAATTGGCTTGTAAAGTGTGAACTTTTAATAAGATATAATGAGAGTTTACACTTTGTGCTTACCACTTGACAGTAATCCAGTTAATAATACTCTGCATTGTTTTTGAAACTAATTACTTTCAGAAAAATATTTCTTAAACATGTTTTCCTTAGTTGGGAATCACTTTATTGAATGCTAGTGCTTGTATGAACAGTGCACTGACAGAAAATGAAATAGTGACATATGTTACAGTACTTCTAGAGGTTCATGTCTCTCCATATGTAGGTTGGAAATCGAGATATTTCAGTGGCAGAAATTGAAACTTACTGAGAGTATCTGTTTAAAGTTTGTTTGCTTGAGATATTACGCAGCGTTGAGTGGTAATTCCTTACTGGCGTTTTGGGAAAACCTATCACTCCCATCTTCAAGGGTCTAGAAACCAAAAAGAACAGAGAACAACTGAAGTTAACTGACAGAGTCTTCTTTTTTGGTACTTTGTCCATCATCTAATATTGTAAAGAAACACACCATTTGGTAGCTGGCTCTTTTTCTGTTTTCAGACAAAGAAGTACCAAACCTCGTAGACCCCTTAGACTGAGCTATTCTCAGTCACTGGGCACCACAGAAACAGTAGCTTCTTAAGATATGTAGCTAAGAACAGATCTAATGTGTGGGTGTTAACAGGAAAATGGCTATCAAGAAATTAACAATTAATTACAAGGCTCAAAAATAAAGCCTGGACGAATCAACATATTAAAAGCCATAAAAGAGACATGAACTCAAACTGATTAGACCACAGAGATGACAGAAATCCAGAACACATGTGTTTAAATTCTTAACACCACTAACATTATCTATGGAGAAAATTATGAATCTTCATGGGTTCGAGTAAGCTTATAAACCAAAGATATAAATGTATTATTTAGTCAATGTGGATCATAATGGCATGGCATTGTAACTCACCAGAAGTGACTGTGAAGGGTTTTAAGGAGTTCAGTATATCCAGTGCAGTGGATGGGACTGATGTGTTGTAGAATGGCAGTGAAGAGAATGGGAATGTTAGGAGTGAGTGTGAGGAAGATGAAGGCACTGACTGTGCAGATGGAGACAGTGACACTGAGTGGTGAAGGTACATAGAATCTGATGTGTGTATTAAACATATGAAATTTATAGTAAAATATTTTTTAGCCTATGTTTTATCTTTGGGAGGTCATTTTGGAGTTGGATAAATACATTTTCTTGGCAGACATATTTTTCTGGGGGGTTGTCTTAGATTGGAATTGCCTTGCATTTTGGTAAAATACAGTATTACTTTGTTTAAAATTACAACCCAAAATACAGCGATATTTTCAAGGCATTTTTTCCTGGGTTCTTAAAAAACAATACTAAAAAGTTCTGTGAATAATAGATACTCAATTTGTCAGGTTCGTTTAACAAAATGGAGCAGAGAATCTTGGTGTAAATGATTTCTTTTTCTGTGAAACTGTCTGTAATCTGTTACATACTACACTCTGCCATAATCTGTAGAAAGTGGAGATACCTAGTGATGCGATACACAATTACACAGCTTTGCTTTTCTCTGTTCCACTTCAGTTCCTGTGCTGTTGGTTTCATATAAGTAATTCTGTTGTTTGCATCAAATCAATTTCCTGCTTGGATTATCATGTTAAATAACTTTTCCTTATCCATCTTCAATTGCAAATTGAAACAGAAAGAAATATATCTTGTGAAACTTGGAGTTGCTGCTGATGTCAGTTGTGAACAACATTCTACTTCTATGGAGTGCATGAATCTTGCAACAATCAGGGATGCTCTCTGTCCCAATCAGAATACAGAAATGTGAGATTTGATGTTCTTGTGGCTGATTATAAAGATGTCTGTCTTCTGGGATGCAATACCATGTAAAGATGCAGTGGATGAATTTGCTGTTGTTAGTTTTTTGCTTGATAAGTTATTTTGTTTGTTCAGTTTCTCAGTCACTCATTTGGCTAGTTAATAAATTAATCAATCACTTGCAGCCCTTTTCTGCTCCATTACCTCTCATACTGTCAAAACATATGCCTTAAAATTCATAGTTATATTTCAATTATACTGGTATGATTGGTGCAACTTATTACTGAAATGCAGGTTTCTCAGCTTAACCCTTCCATTACCCCCACAAGTGGAAGGCTGCTGCCCTTATTAATAGGCCAGGGGTACATGAAATTATGGACATGTACAGGGCTTTATAAATGTAAACAGGTCTTATATTAGGATTTTTATGGTTGCTTGAAAGAGTAGGGTTGCCAGTGCTAGAAATTTAAAGACAAAATACTTTAGTGAGGCATCTGTATTGTATATGTTTTTGATGTGGATGAGAGAAAAGAGAGAGGGGGAGAGAGAGCGAGAGAGAGAGAGAGACAGAAATGTTTTATTTAACAGTGCTGTCAGTTGCTAAGATTAGGTAGCATCAGTGGAAGATGAATGAATTCTGAGTATGGAGCACTGGTGGAATGATTCTGACAGAGGAAAACCAAAGCGTGCAGGGAAAAACCAGACCCATTGATACTTTTTCCACAGCAGATTCCTCATAGTTTTGCCCAGGAACGAACCTTGGCTGCCACTGTGAATGGAGATAGAGACAGGAATAACTGTAATATCTACACCATATAGCAAGTGGACAACTAGGCCCTCAAAGCTACCCTCTTGGCACCGGAATTTTTTTTTTTAATTTTAGCACATACTGTATATAAAATGTGAATAATACAGGAACCAAATATGTTAGAATTATGAAACAAACTGCATTTTGAAGAGAAAGAAACGGAGAGTATGTACCATGTTTAAAATATTCAGTACCTATATTTGTTGAATAAATATATAAAATGCAAAGTTTAGAGGTTAGCAGTGCAGTACGATCACTATAGGGGTCTTTAGGCATCAAAAGGTTAAGCAGAAGTTGATCCAGTATTGTAAAATAATGCAAGAAACAAATGTCCCTCCTCTGTTGCCTCTGCCAGATATGTAATACTTGGAATAGTAGATAAGCACACTGCATTTGTGTGAAATTGCATTCAATATGTGGCCTTGAACTTATGTTCTATTGAAAGCTGATACAAATTTTTTTTTTGTTTTTAGTGAGCAGAGTTTTAAAACCAAACTTTGTCTTTTTCACCATTTACACATATTGAGATTCTGTAAATCTTATTTGCCAGTGTTTAAATAATAAACTGGCAATGTTACAGTTATATTTGATTTGAAGTCATGCAATAAATAATGCACAATGATCTATGATTTAATAATTAACAGCAGTTCTATAGAACACCAGTATTATGTGCAGTATCACCAGTCTCATACGTAGGTAACGAAGCTAAAGACAAGTACTGAATAATCTCGTGTATGTTAAAACTGTGTGTGGACACATGGAACATTTCTTTGTTTTGAATGAATTGCAAAACTTTGAGTTGTTAGTTAACAATTGGGTCATTGTGTTTTATATATATATATATAAAGGTAAAGTGATCCCATTACAGGCCCAGTGTGGCCTAGAGGGTGGGTAGAGATATAGCTCTACTCTTCCATGACTGCAACACTACTAGGAGGTGACTGGTCAGCAGCACGCCCTGGCCGCATTTTACCCCAGGAAAGACTTGGTACCCATTTTACAGGAGGCTGGGTGGGCCCCAGGGCCAGTCTGGACGGGCACAAAATCTCGTCCCCACCGGGATTCGATCCCGGACCGTCCAGCCCGTAGTCAGTCGCTATACCGACTGAGCTGCCCGGCCTACACTGTGTTATATGTATCTTACTTTAATCCTATTTTTACATCATGTTAATAGTAAACTGTTCAAAATTATTTGATTACAAAGGGAATACAGAATGTGTACATTTTAATGTACACTTTTTTCTCTGTTTCTCATTTGCAACTGAAGTCACTGTGTCCAAGGTTAAATGTTAAAAATTACCAGGTGTATGTTTAAATTTTATTGCACGTTTAATAAAAACGTATTATTTGAACAGAAAAAGATGAAGTTATCAAATAAATGGCATTTTGTGCAAAATAAAACAGATTATGTATCAAGTCTTAAATATCCAATAAATTTCCTTGTTGCCAAATTACATAAAACAAATTTCTAGGTGTGTTTATCCTTGCGCATTGACATATGGAAATGTAGGTCATTCAAAGGTTAATATTGCTCAGGTTTTTCTGTGTCTTGTTTGGATGTTTCATAAGTCAATAAAATTACGTCTAAAAAATACAGCTTCTTTAAGTTTATGAAATGTCTTAAAATTAATTTAAGCAGTTTCTAAGAGTGAAGTGTTCTGGGAAGGGACACTGTCATTGGGTCACAGTATGATCCCATTGATTTAAAGGGTTGTATTGCCTTCATCTTCAGAGTCACACTGAAGAGTACTACCATCCTTAGGTTTAACATTGGCAAGCAGAATCCATTATGATTACATTACAGATAAAATGTAAGAAAGACAGTCAAGCACAGCTTAAATATTGACAAAATATTTATCATCAGAAATGTACTACATGTTTTAGCTTACAAAATCATCAGGTATGCCTTTTATAAAATGTTGAAGTAAAAAATTATGTAAATGAAATGTTAAGAGCTTAACATTGTATTTGCAATTTTTCTCTCAATATATTTTATGAAGGGGGTAGCTGATGATGGCATTATAAGCCAAAACCTATACTGCTTTTATGATGATAAATGTTTCATCAGAATTCAAGTTTTGATCCAAGGTCTTGCTTCTTTTTTATTGAATCTTGAACTGCTTTGAATCATGAGGCATTGCTGCAACCCCAAATACCAAACACTTCCCATTTTATTCTGTTCTGAGCAAATTGTGGGCGCGTTTTCTTAAAAATGTGCTTTTATTCTTTCCTTAGCCATTAAGTATGTTTGTATTAATGCTTCAACGGTTTTAGTAATGTCAGAGGCTGCACTGCAGTTGGTGTCAGTTGACTGACAGATGGTGTCACCAGGAACTAACTGTTAACACAAATTGCATCTACATATGCAGTACACATTAGGACAGACTGCCTGTTGCTGACACAAAGCTTACACTGCATAAATTTCAGAAAATAGGTGAGGTAGTTCCCTGTACTTGAAATTTCTTATGGGGTGGAAGTCTTACAACAAGTCTATTTCAATGCTGTATTTAACTGGCAAAATGTCTGTTCTGTATGTATTGCCTGCCTGTATGTTATGCAAATTAAGAATATGTTGACCTAGTGGAAACATTAGAAAGAAGACAAATTTGGACATAGATAACAATAAAGAATAAAGAGAGAAACATGAAATGTGCGCTTTTCTGGGATATTATACAGCATAGACTGGTAATTTCGTACTGATATTTTGGGACAGCCTATTGGTCCCATCTTCATGGGTCAAAAGTAAGGAATTACTATGCTCCACTGCCTAATATGCCAGAAGAGCACAGATCTTATCCGTTGCAGCTAGTGCTTGAAATCATGGACAGAAACATGTTTGTATTGGTCAAAGACATAATTGTGTTTGATTTGATGTATGGTTGATTTTACTAAATAGGGGAATCAGTTCTTACCAGACATCTGTTAGTTCGGATACTGGGTGCAGTGTATGGAGATATTACAACATTTTTGTTTGTGGAAACTAAATGTCAGTCCAGTCATAAACCATGTAGCCAACAGATATGTTTAACCCTTATCCAGCTAACATGGAGAATATGGTGAGATCCGAATGATGCTAGCAAATGGAAGATGGGATTTAACTCAGTGTTTGAAGGGTTAATTGTGAGGAAAGTGTTGAAGGGCATATGCAAATGGAAAGTAACGAAGAAGCATAGTCTGTAGCAAGTTAGGTTTGGTATTTCATTATTATGACACTTATTTGGCAGTACCAAATTGTAAAAACACAAATTCAAAAAAATACAGTGTTTCATCAGAGACTGGCTCTGACTTCAGTTCTATTCAAAATGACATTTGTATAGCAAATGTTCTTGCTAAATATTTCAGCAGAGAGTTGTTTAATGATTAAGTCATCAGAATTGTACAACATTTTGGTCAGGAGACTTAGGAAATGGATTACTTCTTAGACACACACACACACACACACACACACACACATACATATATATGTATTGATGTAAAAGGATAATATTAAAATTGATATTAATAAACTGAAATTTTGGGTCAGTGACTGAGTTTGGCTGGCTCAGGGTAAAATCAGCGGTGTCTCGATATGAACACAGTGTTTAACCTTTATTTCTCTCCCCCCCCCCCCCCCCCCCGGGGGTTTTTTTTTTTTTTTTTTTTTTTTCTGTGACTCAATAGGAGAAGGGGTGTGGTTGTGGTTTAGAAAAAA
>Ga0123357_10005808_pt1 | contig 14868 bp, 13 predicted proteins | sample TergutEmb28metaG_FD_89873 | JGI IMG/M metagenome (GOLD analysis project Ga0123357, IMG submission 89873) | Embiratermes neotenicus P4 segment gut microbial communities from Petit-Saut dam, French Guiana - Emb289 P4 | ecosystem: Host-associated > Arthropoda: Insects > Digestive system > Gut ...
TGCATCTCAGTATATTTATCTCAGTAATTAACCAACTTGATGCACAAAATTTGTGTTTTACAATATGTTTATTTCATGCCTCTACATGTTTCGAGCACATGTGCTCATCATCAGGAGGTCAAAATTGCATTACACGGCTTCTGGTATCATCACACCTATAGGTGGCCGTCTCGTGCACAGGTTGAGAGAGGACTTATTGTAAAACAAACATTTTGTGCATCAAGTTGGTTAATTACTGAGATAAACATGTTTAAAGCATTTTCGTTTATTGTATGAAGATTGTTCGTTGTTATAATATAGGTTGTGGCTTCTATATGTAGTTTTCTACTTGACTGCAGATATACGAACCAATTAAATAATGTAGCTAACGTTGCGGGTTTGGGGGTGAAAGTAGCTGAAGTGCCTCCAAAATTTGCAGGAAGCTATGACAATTAATTTTAACAATGTAATAAAGCAAAAAACGTCAGGCAACAAATACTTAGTTGGTAATAGAAATAATTGCCGATTATTCCGATAACCAAGAAAAAGCACATATATTCGGGGGTCTTCAGCTTTTTAGAGCTAAGTGGTTAGCATACTTACCGCTTCGTTTTAGTATTAACAAACTCAACACGACTTTACATGGTGCAGTTTTATTTCTCGCGACTCTCACAATAAAACACTTTATTCTAGACCCAACTCGAGGCTACTCTCATTTACAGTATTATTCCAGACCACTGCTTTTTACTAAATATTATTTTGTTTCTACAACCCAGCCGCTGCTACGCATCTTCCTTATTGTGTGCTTTGTTACTTGTCTTATTGTTTCCAGACGCCACCGCCTCTGCGTGTGTGCAGGGAGTTGTGTCTTTTTGCTTGCGTATGGTCTTGCTCTGGTTTGTGGCGCGGGTTCTGTTTTGTGGTGCTGAATGAATGCGTTGTCTTTTTGTTTCCATTTTGGTTGTTCTTGTTTTACTTTAGAATACTGACTGGTACAATAGTGTGCTGGAGTTTATGACATTTTCCTTTTTGTTCTCTTTTATGTGCAGCATTCATCGTAGATATCCACTATTTGGCACTCTCCTTTCACATCTCTTACCTTAATGGCTGTATTGTTGGCTGCTGTGTACAACGTGTTTTACTTAATTCCACTTTTCCAGAGTTTGTATCATGTCGTCCAAATCTCCTTAGCGTCTTTCTTGAATCGTAAGACCCTTCAGTTTTATGTATAAATCATATCACGTGTTACATTTTAGGGTATTTGCAATACTGTTAATGCAAGACAGTGGAACAGAATTGTGTTTTACGAACGCCCATTCTTTTCCATAAACGAAATCAATCTCTTCTCTGTGTTCAACAAAAGACGGACTGTGATCACTGGGAAGTAGGAACCACACCATTTATATTAAAGCCAGTTTTCAGAATACCTCCTCGTGGTTCAGGTCATTAGTCGCCGGGCTTCTGATGGCGGAGAACCGGGTGCGATCCCGGCCTAGTACATACGAATTTTATGTTGTGAGAAGGGCTTTAGGACATGTTACTCTCCTAATACTTTCGTTTCTCTTGTTCCTGACATGTTATCACTACCCCAGAATCGTGTGCTCAGTCTACTACTCCTCAGACACGACAATCGGACGTAGCCTGAGAACCACCATATAAAGTAGTGGCCTTTCAGATATGAAAGCACATGAATATAAAAGGTGTTTCGTATAGTTTTCGTTATAGTTCAAGGGCTAATAATAGAGCAGATTGTACATAGCCTATATTAACTCCTGTGCTGTGAAAAGTTAAGGGGCTTATGCTGTAATATTTGACGTTCTAGGTACTTGAAGAGGAAAGTCACGCACCTGGTAACCCTATTTCCTTGGTGACCTAGGCCAAAGCGGTCAACAGAATGCAGCTTAATGTTGCACAAATGGGCCACACTAACACGGAAACACATGCACACATACATTTATATATGCATGTGCATTTTGTTGCATGTGAAAAACTGAGAACCCCTCAGCGTATGTCATTAGACAGTCAAGGTCTGCTTGAACCCGCGAAGAAGACAGACGGTTCATGTGAATCTCAGGAGCTCCTCGTGCAACATCTCAGACGACCTGAATCTTCAAATTCCAGTCTTCTTTAAAGTAGGGCATTCTCTCTATGATTTTTAAAGTGTTTTTTATATAATTAATGTGATTCAAATACATCTACGTAATGTTTAAAAATTCAGTTATTACACAAAATAAAGCAAGTTGCTTCTACGTTAAAAAGACAGATTGGCTAAATTCTTTTCAAGAACACAAAAGCGCTCTATATGGTGAGAATTCTGTGATACAGGCATATACAGTGTGTATCGAAAGTAAATGATATTTAAAGTTGACTTATATGTATGGTACAGTACATATGTGCTAATTTATTTTCATGACGTTTTGTTTAATTTCTCCAAACCTGTTGTACTGATTGAATTGAATTTTGTATTGGGTGTCACTGTCCAAGTTAAATTTACAATTTGAAACTTTTTACAGTTTAGCACAAATAGCAGTTTCGTGCCATTCTGAAAAACAACATACTGTATACTTTGTTAACTTATTGGGCTTTCTAATACAGAATGCGTATGTTTACTCTGAAGTATGTACTTATGTTTATACTTTATGCAGACACGAGTTTAAATATGGATTCTTACGCTCTTACTTCATGCCTGCTATCCTTCTGCCCCTCCAGTCTGTTTCACTGTCTCCTGTAATGTTTATACCGTACAATTTGCAATCACAAATTGAAAATCTGTATGTAATACAAAGATGTAACCAGGTCAGCATCCCAGAACGTTTAAAATATGCATTAATAAGATCTTTTGATTTCAAACATCTTAATACATAAAATAAATTTTATTATTTTTCTTGATGAACTGTACTGTGCATTTTTTAGATTTTATTATATTTGTCCAACAAATGCACAACGTTTTAACAATTATCTGTTTTTATAATTGTTAATATACATAATGGTATTCCTGGACACAGAAAATAATTTTATTGCATTTCTTTACCGAATCTTTTTACAATTACTTGAAAACATATACTTGGCAACTTTTACATTCTACATTCCTACAGCTATCCAAATTGATATGTGTATATTTTATACAAATACGTATGTAAATCACTGAGATCTCAATCCTAAATGCAACTATGTACTTTCTTACTTGGGTGCCAGCCTGGTGATGACCATATATGGCTGAAACATGTAGCTGACTTAGGCCAAACACACGCTAATTTTGAATTTATATATATATATATATAGATACTGTATATATAGTTGTGTTTGAATTTCTTTTAAAGCTTTGATTATTTAAAAACCCAACGGGGATGAATTGCCTAAAGAAATGAAAACTGTGCATGCATACCGTGACTTGTGATATTACCTGTCCTATTAATTTACAAAATTTTGCCCAAGAGAGCATGTATTTTGTGCTCTTTATGTCCTTGCATCCAAACGGATTGGAAATTCGTTACGTTTAACGTAACAGGCGTGCCATCCGTCATGGTAGTTGCCCGTTCTGTAATTTTCTGAGACTGCTTGCACATATTGTGAGATCATAACTAAGTTTATGCCGGTGTAAGCCTGGCCCATTCCCCGTGCTAAGCGTTCCGAAGAACACGCCTTTCCTCTATACAGGCGGCAGGTCTGCTACAAAGAAAGTGCTGTGGTTCATGTTTAATGAATGTTGCATACTTAATTACTGCATGCTTTGTTCTCAGAGTTACGGATGATCACTTTCTGAACTTCTCTAACATATGCTCAGTCACCCGGATATTTCAACAGGTGTAAATGTGGAGATTGAGAAGGGGGGAATGAAGGAGGATAGCAGAGGGGGAGAGGTATAGGTAGAAACCTGTACAGAATTATATTACATAATCTCGTGCCTTCCTTCTTTACGTCACTAATACCCCTTCAGCAAATGAACAAACAACACAATCACTTCGGTGCTTTTGCCATAGTTCGGGCGTTTATCAGCTTACTTCTGAACGGGTGGGCTAGTGTTCGCATTCAGAGCAGTAGGATTTGCAGTAAACAAGATGGTAGTGGGTTACAAGTTTCTCTGAATACCCACACGTTCTTCTGTGAATTCTTATCCTTCTTATGCTCCATACATGACGAGGCCATTATAGTTAGCTGTTCAACAAGGATATTTTGTCCCAGAACAAGACAATGAAACAAAGTTCGTAAACCAACGTAAAAGAGACAAACATAAGGAATTAAACTTTGGCGTCTTGTAAAGGATGAATTTTTTTAAATGTATGTTTTAATAGTTCAATAAAGAGAGACCAACTTGATGTCACTTGCTTTATTATTTCATTATTTAATGCTCAACATGTTTCGGATGTTAGTACATTCATCCTCACACCAACACACATCGAACCAGGTATGTGTAAGCTCAGATACACGACATCGGAATGTATTCAGGAAACATTATCAAAAACATACTACACACAAAGAATAACCATAAGACACCGCAGCAGCCAATATTTGCATAAACACGCTTTCTAAAACAACCACATACAACACTACTAAACACTCGCCACTAGATAAGTAAGCTAATGCAAAAACGTCTATTCTTACAGAACAATACAACCCATGAAATAACTAAACAAATAAGTCGCAAGCTCCTGAAGATGGATGTATTAACACCCGAAACATGTTGATCATTAAATAATGAAATAATAAAGCAAGTGACATCAAGTTGATCTCTCTTTATTCAACTATCAAGACGATACACGGTCCAATAAGCATAAGTATATTTTAAATTTAAGTTCCTTTCTTACAGGCCACACAGTCTTGGCTACAAAGATGAGGTTGTTAGTCTGCATAGAAGAAATTGCTGCTGGTTGTCTAAACTGTACGAAACACATGAATACACCATGTTGCAGAGTGCAGAGTACCCTTATATTAAGTCGGATGGTTAACATAGAGACCATTGTGTTATAAAGAGGCAGGGAACTGCCCGCGGTTTTACGTGAAGGAACTGACATGAATCGTTGTAGTGCCAATGAAACGGGGTAAAAAGTACAATTCGGGCAGACAAGTCTGCAAATACTGTTAGTCTGGTTGGGTAATGAGGTAGGGGGATAGTTAAAGACTTTTTAAGGGAAGGGTTGTATGTATATACAGAAGTTCGTCTGTTATCCGGGCTGTATGGGAGGGGTCGTCCGGATTACCGAAATTCCGAATCAACGAGTGGAACTCCGTGGTTTCGGAAACATACAAAAAAGTCATCACTCAAAGCTGTAGCAGAACTCCAGAGCCTAAATACTGCACTGAGCAGTAAAATAGTAAAGATGATGATGATGATGATGATGCTGATAATAATAATAATAATAAGACTTTTCCATATCATTTCAGCATAATAACGGAATAAGAGACAAAGAGAGCTAAGACATTCGAAATATCACGTCCGTACAGCTGAACAGTTAGAGACAAGCTGGCAGTTGCCGCTTCATCCACGCCCACGGTCTCGGGGTACGGATTTTCTCAGATAACCTTCCCGGTGATCCGGACTATGGTAGTATCACCTGGAGGAGAGAGACTTTTATGGTTGGCCCAAAATATTCCGGATTATTCGGGAATCAGAATTGCCATTTTCCGTTTAACGAGAGAGTACTGTATATCCTTTAGACTTTCAGGCAAGGCAGCTAATATAACCTGCCTTTCTGCCTGGAATGTAACACCAATTATAGGAAAAAAATGACAGAGGTAAAGATTCCTATTGTCTTCGTATGAATTATGACGCCGTTTAGTTTGTTAGGTTCGTGTCAGTGTCTAAGATTAATATATTCTTCCGAGTTTCACTGTATATGGAGTCAAAATGTCTGTATGGAAAGTTGATACTGGCCTCACAGATTTGACAAACAAATGACGGAGATCAAAATACTCGTTAGCTACTTACTTCCCATTTTGCATTCAGCCACTATGTCACTTTAGACCACGAATGCCTCTATATGCTCCCGGAAATAGGGAGCATTCCTTCACCTGCATTGCCTCTCTTGACACCCACTCTTCGACAGAAGGTGGCAGAATATAAAACTGACATTTTTCAGTCCGGTAGTTGGTCTCAATTCCGTCATCATGAACCGTGCAAACACAAGAAAAGCCAAAGCAAATTTCACGTCCATGCTGAAGGACCTTCGCTGAAGCCATGAACTATATTTTTCACTAAGGTGATTCAGTATTCAATCAGAAATAATTTGGCAAAAAATTCCGAGTCTTGTCTACGAAAGGACCAAATTTCCAAGATACCCAGGGATCAGTTCATGACACGAGTCCAGGCCGATGACTACCAGTGTGTGTTGCCTAACGTTCCTGAAGTGCGAAGATCTCGTTTACACCGAGGTGGACGCATGAAATCACACGACTGTTAGTACTAGAAAACCATATCTGCAGTTAATTATATTAAGGAAGTTAAATAATTACGTAAGAAAATTTTTAATATTTCATAAGTGACAGTACTTGTTATTTTATGTAATGAATGCGATGTCATGATTAGCGTAGAGCAGCCTGACAGTCATCGCTGTCTTACACGTTGCAACACAACTGTATAAGATGAAACTTTTCTCGAAATTTGTAGACGTATTGCAGATCCATTGGACAATAATTATACCAGGGGTTAGAACTTCGTCTCTGTCAGGTACGAAAGTGCCCGGATCGTCTATGGGAAGCATCAGACAGCTGTTCAACGGAAATGAGGGCTGTTCTTTCCAGATAGTAAATCGACCGGGGAGTAAATGTCACAATCCACTTCCGGATAAGGCTAACGTGAAGAGTAAGTCCACTTGCCGATACTTACTGACGTCAAGATTCCTAATTCAGCACAGTTACAACATAAAACATTGCAGTAATTTGTACATTACCTGAAGGTGCCAGTTATTTTGAAATACGTTGAATAGAAACATTTCAATATAGCGTCTAATCTTCATTGTCTCATTACAAGGTATGACGTAAGAGCAAATTAAATTTTGAAACCATAAATTACATCACTTTAGTGATAAAATACGAAAGGATGACCATATCCAAAGGAGTCGATGAATCCCCCCTTCTGGATTCGAGCTCGTAACCTCAATGTAGAAGAAATGTGTGTTTACAAGTAGCCAGAACGTGTCTTCTTTGGAATTCGCGTGGTATGTACACAGCAATTTGAACTTGAAATGTCTGGATAACATGATAGAGAAACACAAACCACGACTGTTAACTCGTTAAGTGTTGTTCGATATACGTGACTTCCATTGCTCGTTGACTTATTGCACGTGCCTTGCTTGAAAGGCCTGCTACTCTTTTGCAGGGTCCTTCGTTGTTGCAAAACACAAGACGGTATAGCGACTTGCCACTGGAATAGGGGATTCGACTTCCAGCAGGCGCCACAGAATTTTCTCATTCCTCAATAATTTTGATGGACCTCGCTGTCTGCCAACCAGCTTTTCGGTGGCCAATGGGAGGTTTTCTATACGGCAAAGCGGTGGGAACATGGAACTGGCTACTGTGTTCCATATAGAGCCGACGGTAAGTGATTTCGTGAAATTAAATTTCTGCTCTTCCATACACTTCTGGAAAATAAGGCACAAAGGAAAAAGGTTACAAGGTGAAATGACGAAGCAGTTGAACCCCTGGTTAAAGGCCCAAACTTTGGAACAATTATGGAGAATTCGTAGTGTGGTCTTCTGGATTCGGTAGGTGGATATCGACGCTTAGGAGAAACATGTTGCGTGTTAGGGATTGTAAATTACGTCCATGTCGGAAACTAAAGTTTTTAGAGCGAGGTACTCTTGGGTTTCATTGGTGAATTGCAAGGAAGATGAGAAAATTCTGTCACAGCAAAGGGGAATAAGGCGAGAGACTAAAGGCGATGCAATGGCTTTAGAAGTAGTGAGATAACATGAGGGCGTTGTGCAAAACGGTGAATTGGAAATTACAGGTTTCTCAGATGAGTATAATCCAACTACAAGACTACACGGTGTCAAAACCCAGAAAATGTTGACCTAAAACCTGCGTTATGCAGAAGCACACTGCAGTTTGAATGTGCTCTTAATTTCTTGTGGGATGTGTGTTATGTACTGCAGAAAACACGTACCAACATTCAGTGGGATTTTTTGTCCCCACCTGCTGGGAAAATGAGTAAGCTGAAGGTCGAAAAATGTAGGAATAGGAATGTACAGCCTGAAATATGTGTGTGTTTGTAGACATGTGATCACAATTGTAGACTATGTACCTGATACGCATATGTGTATAGATACAGTGTCAAAGCTGTAGAATAAGGGCCGGCTAGGTTTATGTGTATAAATTTGGTGTCAGAACTGTGGAACACGTATTGATAGGCATACATATTCCTTACTTACTCCATGGAGCAGAGTTCTTCTTGAGAAGCTAACTGGTTTTCAGCTAGTCAAGAAATTCCTCGCATTTTATGGAAACCAAAGGTTCATTACTGCGTTCACAAATGTTTCGACTGTTTCGAAACATGACACGTTTTTACGGCGAGAAGTTGTTAGCACCTCTCTCAAACCCCAAACTGGAGGACCACCCCTTGTCGACTGTCCGCGGCTACTTATTCAATATATTCACAGCTACCCTTCATGTTGGAGACCGTTCTTCCATCCGCAACCGGAAGACGCGCCATGCCGTGGTGACAGGGACCCACTTATCACGGATTGATAGGCAGGGGTGCCTATATACGCTGTCACAACGAGACTATGTCCCCGGTAGGTGTATGTGTGGATATGGTGTCAAGTCTACAGAATATGTAACTGATATGTATCTTTGTGTAAGTATACTGTGAAAAGTGTAAAATGTGTACCTAATAGACATATCTTTGTAAACATATTAACAAACCTGTGAAACTCCTTCCTACTATCGCGGCGAATTTTAGTGTCCCACAATGCATTAGTTTATGTCATGTAACGTGGCAGTTTATTTTTAAGTGTATTTTTTAAAATTAATTTTGCAATACTTAATTCCGAGCAAGTTAGCTTAAGCCCTAATAATGCCGAGGATTGTAAGGAATGAATTCATTTCAAAACAATTACAAGAAACCAAACAATTACAAGAAACTGCACACAGGACTCTCTTGCTTGGGTGTTTTTGCCTTTTGTACATGTTGTAAAATTCTAATTTGTCTCGTGTGTTTTGTTGCTAGTTTTAAGTTGTCTTCTGTGTAATTGTTGTTGGTTGACCGTGTGTATTGTTGTAGTGGTCTTGTGTGTGTGTGTTGTTATCTTATGTGTATTTGTTTACTGTGTGGGCATTTTTTTTTTTACTTTAGATGCCGGACTGCTGGCTAGAAGTCAGTATTCGGAAGGTCCTGCGACCGGCCATCTCGACACAGGTTTTTCCTGGTTTTCCTGTGCCTAAAAGTAAATGCTGAGATGGTTCCTAAGATTCCAAGTTGCCACTACATGCTTCTCATGTAGCCCTCCCAACTTAAATTTAGTAGTAACCAATTTCATGTTTTGTTTACGTGTAAAATAACCACTGCCACCGGGTAACAACCCAATTGCAATAAATAAGTTAATATTATTATTATTGTTAAAATTTCGACCATAACGCCCATTGCTGCATCTAATGTAGGTCTTAGCTTCTTTCCTTAGAACCTCCAGTAAGGAACGTCAAATTACGTCATAACATCTTCCTTGCAGTACTTTTACAAACATTTATTTATTATCGTCCAATTTTTCTATGTTACACAACTTGTGTTACTGAATGTGTCTCTATATAAGTTGCTAATAAATAGATAATAAATGATTCTATATTTAGCGGTTCATAGCACGAATGTTTGACCTTATGCAGAAGCCGATCACATATTTCTCTAATGGAAGAATGCGTGGACGCGAGCAAAAGTGTGCAAATTAATTTAATGTAAATCCAGTGCGAGTCAGTGGGCTGTCAGACAGCAGACAAGTAACATTCTATATCATTCAGTTTGTGAGAACGGCTCATTGCGGCTGCTTATTCATTCCATTCACACAAACCCAAAACGAATTACAGATTATACTAAAATCGCGAGATGGCGCTCAGCGTTCGTGACTCATCAGTTTCTCTTCTATGATGAGCAATAAAAAGCCTCTGTCCCGAGGGAACAAAGTTAATTTAAATGTAATTACTAATTTTTAGGTCTAGGGTCCTAAGTCTTTCTTATTTATCATAAGTAACTGGCTCAACGTGGGTCGGTTAGCTCAGTCGGTATAGCGACTGAGCTACGGGCTGTACGGTCCAGGATCAAATCCCGGTGGGTACGAGATTTACCGCCCGTCCATACAGGCCCTGGGGTCCACCCAGCCTCATGTAAAACAGGTACCGGGTCTTTCCCGGGGATAAAGTGCAGCCGGAGCTTGTTGCCGCAGTCATGGAAGAGTAGAGCTGTACCTGTACCCACCCTCTGGGCCACACGGGGCCTGTAACGGGATCACTTTACCTTACCTTTAATTGATTCAATGGTACCATTCTAAGTAGACGCGAGGTCTGCGGTCTCTCGCTTGCTGAGATTGCGGGTTCGAATCCCATTCGAGGCATGGCTGTTTGCTGTGATTGTGTGTTATCATGTAGTTACCTCTGCGACGAACTGATCACCGTCCAGTGGAACCCTACCCAACGCGGTTCGTCGCTGAGTGTGATCTAGAAACCTGAAGAATGAGGAGGCCGCGGCCTGCGATGGACCGCAGTGCTACAGGAATAAAAGATCTGACTCAACGGAGCACAGTCTTTCCTGAGAAGCTATCAGGTCGTCACCTATGTCGAGATATGCCCCTCATTTTATTGAACCCGAAAATACATTGCCGCAGTCACATGCACCTACCTTCTGTCCCTATCATGAAACACTTCAATCCAGTCCAAGTTATCCCACATCTTGAAGATGAAGTTTAATATTGTCCTCCCATCTACGTCTAGGTGTTCCAAGTGGTCTTTTGCCCTCAGCGCACTCCACCAAAACCCTATATGAACCACTCCTGTCTCCCATACGTGCTACATGTCTCAATCATCTCATTCTTTTTGATTTGATAATCCTAATATTATCTGGTGAGGAGTACAGATTATAATGCTCCCCGTTATGCAGTCTTCTCCACTCCCATGTTTCCTTGTTCCTCTTAGGACCAAATAGCCTCCTCAGCAACCTATGCCTTTGTTTCTCGTTCAGTAAGATAGACCAAGTTTCACACCCGTCCAAATCTGCAGGTAAACTTATATTTTTGTGTAAATTAATCTTAATATTTTAATAACAAACTGGAGGACATAAATGTGCACAAAGTTGGTTAATGAATGTTTGATGGCGTGATGTTCTGCACCGAAAATTTTCTGATAGTCTCATACTTATGTTGCAGTTTTTCGTCTGACAGCCGGCACACTAAAGGATTCTATCTGGGGAAAAGTGGTTCCTTCTTTACTGGCCTGATGTAAACCATAAACTGAGAATAGGTTTAAAATTTGTAGAAAACAATATAGTGTGAAGTTATATCTGTCCATTTTTGCCCCAGTATTTAAAGCCATTTGCTGTGTTTGAGCGTTTTTGGGTTTTGCCATTTGTCCTTCTGCTAAGAATAACGTTAAAGTGAAGATGATATAAAACATTCTTGGTGCGGTATTGACAGGGGGAGACATAAGACATTAGCAATCGGGGCAAAAGCTGTTCCATTTTGTCCATCACAATTTTCACACGGATTTGGCAGGAATCAAACCCACAACCTCTGCAATGATCGGCCGAAGACTAACTATCATAAAGACAAACTCAAGAGTAAATTTTCTTCTCGCTTCAAAGCTCATCCACTGCCGAAAGACCAACGTTTTTAAGGTTTTCAGACTTCGCTCGTTTAGGTTAAACAGCATGTATGGCGACGCTGGTGAGGGGATTAGAGGTGTGATGTTGGTAATGGAAGAACAAGCTCTGGGAGGGTAATCTTTAATTAATATTAAATATAAACAAAAAATGCCCATTTCCCAAATTGATATTTAAATTTTTTTATGCATTCTACATGTTTCGAACCCGAGAGTTCATCTTCAGTAAGACTGTTGTATATAGAGTTATGGTACGGTACGTTTTAGATGTATCAATATAAGCAGTCTGGTAGGCAGAAAAGTATGTGTCGAACACACTATACCATACCTGTATATACAACCGTCTTCCTGCAGATGAACCCTGGGGTTCGAAATATGTAGACGACATAAAAAAATTAGAAATAAAATTATTTGTTTAGAAAATGTTCATTTCGTTGGTTTAGATTTTATAATTATATTACACTGCACGATGCAAAAAACAAAAATTCCTTATTTATGTTAAGAAAACAAGTTCGTACCAAGCAGTAAACACATTAGAGTTTGGTTACGAAACTAAAGGCAGAATGTTGTACAAGGAAATAAATGGATGTTTGAACCGAGATCATTTGAAACAAAACAAAGACATTCTGTAGTTGGAATGTAGAATTTTTTAAAGTTCATCCTATCTGTATGTAATGTAATGGTTAATGCCAATACAAAATTCTTTCCAGGCGTGATTCACTGAACATAAAGTTTGTATACACAAAAAGTCAAGCTTCTTGTTCAGAATAATAATAAAGAGTCGGTAAGAAGATCCCTTATACGATCAGTGAAATACACGGAAACTAACCACCTTGAAGAATGGAATTGAAGGGTTAATCTCTATTCGACACTTTCTGTGATAAGGTGTGTTGGGGTCAGAGGTTACCAAAACCTGAAGGAAGTGCAGCGCCTCGTAATGTACACTGAAAGTGGGTTTAGTATATTTTCGAAAACTTGGCACTTGCCATACTCTTAGCTTGTATGTGTGGTACGCTGTGTAGCAGTTGGTTGAAGCACTGCGCTTCATGCCGGAAGGTCCCGATTTCGATTCCCAATGGGGTCATTGGGATTTTTCATTAACTTAATCTTTCGGCTGCACTTTGGCCCCGGGGTCGATTCAGACTCTAACAGCAAATAGTTCAACAGGTATGTCTTCGGGAATAAAGGCCGCTGGTGCGTAAGGCTGAAAACTTATCTTTTCTAGAAATTCTGGAAACGTCATCGTCGAGACGCCCAAAGCTTCTATCCGGGTCCTTATACGGGTAGCTTTACCTTGCAATTTTTAACATTCGTCACTCCTGTCGCAAATTACAGACATGATTATTTACACCCCTAAGGTCGGACACGATGTGACGCCGTATGGTCTAGCAGGTGTGTGCAAATGTTGTTGCAGCCCACAACTTCCGTAATCAGAGAAGGCAACTTCGGCACACTTTCGGCAGATCGCCAGCCGATACCTTCCAGAAGACATTAATCTTTATAGTTGTCTTCGAAGAACTTCCAAATTTATACGAAATATTACATGTGATAGCCCCACATTACATCTTCTCACCGTGCATCATCAAAGTATACACACGAGTTAGTACTGATAACGTCTTCGTCAATTTTCCAACTTCTTTCTTTTTACGGCCACTCTCAGGAGAATAAAATGAGATTGCACTGGGAATTACGTACGTTTCTATCAAAAACTTGTGGTGTGTAGCATACTGGAAGTTATTTGTGGTATAAAATCTTACATGAATTAAGTATTTTTATTCAGCCGGTAATTCATTTCTATTATATAATTTTTAAGTGCGCCGGGCAGCTCAGTCGATATAGCGACTGATTACGGGCTGGAGGGTCCGGGATCGAAACCCGGTGGGGACGAGATTTTCCGCCCGTCCAGACCGGCCCTGGGGCCCACGCAGCCTACTGTAAAATGGGTACCGGGTCTTTCCCGGGGTAAAGTGCGACCGGGACGTGCTGCTGACCCCTGCCGCAGTCATGGAACAGTAGAGCTATACCTCTACCCACCCTCTGGGCCACACCGGGCCTGTAACGGAAACACTTTACCTTTTTTATATAATATTTGACCATATTTGCATAAGAGTAAAAAAATGTACTGCTTCATTCAAAATTTTTCTTGTTTATTTGTTCAATCATGTTAAAACAAGTTCAATTGCTGCTAGTTTACAACGCAAACCAAATCCTCTTATGTAACAGATATATTAGTGTAAATCGAGATAATCTTTTACCCGTAATTTTATCATGCTATATAACACAACAATACAGGCAATGTACGTATAGCATAATATTGAGGCACGTTCATGCAACCATTGTTGCAGTGGAAAAGCAATGAGCATTACATATTCTGAGTGTGTGTTTGTAGCCTTAGGTATCCAGCATGCAATGCGCATGCGCCATATTCTCATTGTATCCTACCCCACTCCACAATATTTTTCCGCTTTATTTTATAAACAACACGATTTTCGAAAAAAAAAATATACTGAAAACAAAATGTGTTTTTTCTCTACAGTTTTCTTCTAAATTCTAAGAACTGAGCGAGATATGATCAAAAATGTATATCGGTCTTCGTGTAAAGTGCCCTTTACTCTTGTCCGATTTTAATGAAACGTGAATTTTCTCAACAATTTTTCGAAAAATACTCAAACATTAAATTTAACGAAAATCCATCCAGTGGGAACCGAGTTGTTCCATGTGGACGGACGGACTGGCAGACATGACGAAGCTAACAACCACTTTTCGCAATTTTGCGAACGCCCAAAAAAATATTGAAAGAAACGTATGTAATATTAATTATTCAGACCAACAAATGCATAACATATATACACACACAATATTTATATGACGTTAAATACATATGTTATATAAAATATTGTTTATATATATATATATATTTTGTGCATTTGTTGGTATGGCTAATAAATTTTCAAGTTGTACGGTACATGCATCAATATACGGGGTGTAACAGGAGGAACGGACCAGACTTCGGGATGGTGTTCCTTATGTTATACTATACCGATATAACCCAAAACACCTATATCCAAAGTTGAACGGTTTGGGAGATAATGGCAA
>Ga0123357_10005809_pt1 | contig 14867 bp, 10 predicted proteins | sample TergutEmb28metaG_FD_89873 | JGI IMG/M metagenome (GOLD analysis project Ga0123357, IMG submission 89873) | Embiratermes neotenicus P4 segment gut microbial communities from Petit-Saut dam, French Guiana - Emb289 P4 | ecosystem: Host-associated > Arthropoda: Insects > Digestive system > Gut ...
AGGGGGGGTTGGGGTTGTTTTGGGTGAGGTGGGTGGGGCCCTGTTTTGGGGGGGGGGGGGTGTGCCGGTGGGGGGGGGGGGGGTCATTGGGTTTTTATGGTTGATTGGTCTTTATGAAGGTGTCGAAGATTGCATTAGGGAATATGGTCTGGGGGTCGTTTAGGTTGTGTTTGTGGCAAACTCAGTATGGATGTGGAATCTCTCTGTTGTGTTGAGGTGGGCTCCTTTTCTGTGGCAGTGTACTATTTCCGACAGAGACGAGATCTTGTGCCCAGTTTATCCCCTCCGTACCCCATATAAACAACCCATGTTTGTTTTGTATAACTGCTTAATAAGTATTTCGTGTACAACCTGAAGATGGCCATTATCAAGTGCCGAAACATGTAGTTGTACCTTATGTAGAAAATACTTTATATTCTACCGATAAATATAGTTGTGTGAGATGAGTACACATACTCTGCATTAGTTATGCAAACCAAGAAAGTTTAGGTATTGAACTCAGTAAGAACTTGGTCAGCATATACTAAATTTAGAGGATAATGTGAGAATTTATTAGGATTGACTCTAACGGTACTTGTTTTCTCAACATTTAATATCGACTGATTAGTCTGGAACCACTTAGAGACGTGTAGCAATACAAGGTTAAACACTTTAATAAAATCATCATATTTAGTATGAAAGACAAGGATACTGATGTCATCAGCAAACATTTTCACCTCAGCAAGTGCATTAATTTGCAAGGGAAAATTATTAATATATATATATATATATATATATGTGTGTGTGTGTGTGTGTGTTAAAAAGAAGAGGATCCAGGAATGAGCCCTGTGGAACCCCAAGTTTAACAATCTCCCAACTAGAACAAAAATTCTGTGTTTTTGAAGATTTAAGTTCAGCCCTCTGTTTCTTATTATATAAATATAATTTAAACCAAACTAAAATTACTCCCTGTACACCATAATAGTGCAGTTTAATCAGCAAGAACTCATGATTCACACAGTCATTTGCCCACACTAAGTCACGGAAAATACCAGAAACATACATTTTCTTTTGCCATGCTTAAGAAATAGAATTTTTGGGCTTATATGAAGCATTATGAGTTGATAAGCCGTTTAGGAATCCACATTGCTGAGGAATCAATTCAAGTTGAGCTTGGAAATGTTGATTTATTCTTCAAAGCATGATTATTTCAAACCATTTAGAGAGTTCTGTTAGAAGAGAAACTAGTCTGTCCTTAGCTAAGTGAGGTTTATCACCCTTTTTAAATAAGGGGCTAACTGTAGCATATTTCAGTCACTCTCGGAATATACCTTGTGATAATGATTTATTAAAGATGTAAGTCAGAGGTTTACTAATATGTTGACTACATAACTTTATTATTTTATTTGATAAACCATCACATGCAGATGAATTTTTTAGAATTGAGTGAAGAAATTTTGTTCACTAATTCTGCTTCTGCAATTGGTGTTATTACCATTTTGGAAAGACCTTGTGAAAGAGCTCTTTAGGAACGATGTAGCAGAACCAGTGTACATATAATACGACTCCATCTTTTGATTAAAATTAAAAAATACTTATTAAACACATCAGCTGCTTGATAGAGGCAAATGATAGTGTTATTACTATTAAGTATTAAGGGCATTTGTTCAGTGTTATTCATTTTCCTGGATTCCTTCTTAATAATTTTCCACAAGGATTGAGATTTATTCTCTGGGGTAATTATTAAATTATCATAATATCTTTTTTTTAGCTTCTGTAATTACTTTTTCAGTATGTTACAGTATTGTGAGTAAAAGGTTTTAAGTAAGGGACTACTACTTATCATACTGAGAATATAAAAATTGTTTGAACATCTGCTGGAAACATTATGTTAGTCATCCAACCATTATTATTGAATTTTAAGGTAGTAGTTTGAATGGGGAAACATGATTCAAAGATAGATGAACATTTATTGAAATATATATTAAAAGTCTTCTTAATTTCAGCATGTTCTTATACATTTTCCAATGATTCACTAGATAATGTATCTAAAAATGGTTGAAATCAAATTCATAGTATTTAGGCGGGCTCTGTAAGCGGTATGCACAGCCCTATTCGTAGTAGAGATATTGGTTAAAATAAGATGTTGTGCATCGTATGTTTATTGGACTGCATTGTTGTGATAGTCGAAGAATAAAAGACCATCTTGATGTCACTTGCTATTTTATTTCACTTCTTATGTACTCAACATTTTTCGGACATTAATATTTCCACCATCAGGAGCTTGCGACTATTCTGTTGAACTACCACATTGGTCGTATTGTTCTTGGTTCAATGTGTGTTGGAGTTTCAGTGTGGTTGGGTTGGAGTGGTATCCGTGTTGCAGGTTGAATTACCAATGTTGTAATTCAACAGAATAGTCGCAAGCTCCTGATGGTGGATATATTAATGTCCGAAACATCTTGAGCACATGAGAAGTGACAAAATTGGGAGACATAAAGAATAATACAGGGTAAGTCAATAAATATACAAGTATTCCCACCTTGATGGATGGTTTGCGAAAAGCTTGGTCTCAAATAAGCATTCTTAATTTTATTGCGCAGTAGATTTCACTTTAAGACAGTGTTCTGTAAACACATCGTGTGAGGGGATATGGATTACACTTATTATTAAGACTTCTGATGCTTTGATGAATTATAGATAAAGCAATATTTGAGTTGAAACTTTCTGATGTATATCTTCAGTCTAGACCTATTTAAAAAAATTATTAATGTGGGTTTCTTTCTCTTTGAAGAGCGAAAATCAGTATCATGTTGAGGTTGGTTGGTTGAATCCCTATGATGAGTTACACAGATGTGTTGATTACTGAAACAGGCATCCAAGTTATGTTGCACTAACACACTTTTTTTTTAAGTTCACTGCTTCTTGTGGCGAACGAGTTTTTGAGTCCATGTCATGAGTTACCCTAACTACATTGAGCTTATCATGATCACTACTACAGGTATCACTCAGACTGTTTCACAGTATCACATGGCCAAGTTGAACCTTTTTGTCTTGAGTAGAGTAGTCACTTTTATCATGCCTAGTTAGGGTAATTGGTATGGGCAAATATTATATGAGAAGAGTCTTAATTGTTGATGCTAAGTTCTCAGTAAGCCAATTCTTGCCAAGAGAATTCATATGGAGACTTCAACTAGTCAAATGGTTTCTATTGGGACTCATATTAAAAGTTAACTGAAGTTTTTAATGATTTCTGCAATTTTCTGTTAAACGTTCGTGGAAATGTACTACTAACCAGCCATACAAAGGCTCAGTACAGGTTCTGTCTGGTACGAAAATAGTCATATAATGCAAGGGTAAATGCTAGACTCATGAACAACATTACCTAGCCTGCCATCTTGTTGAATCAGCACTTTCCTTTGTGTTTTCTTTTATTTTCAGTGTTTCTGAAAGCTGGGATGCTTAAATTATGTGGAAGTGTAAATTATGTGAGTAAATATGGATTTGGAGAACTATGTCCCTTCATTTTAGGATATTTATGCACAGAATTACATCACTGTTTGTACAAGTTAATTAAAAACTACACGTTTTCATTATGTAGCAACCTGAATATGTAGGACTAATGAATGACCTGGCCACTGCACTTATTTTTAGCTTCTTGTTTCATCCGAACCTGCTAGTTTTAACAAGTATTTTTCTAGTGTTAACCATGAGTTACCAACATGTGCATGCAACAGAGACTAAAATAAAGCATAGGCAATGCCTTCTGAAAACTCCTTCCATATAGTGGTACCCTTTGGGCATTTCAGTACCTTTCCAAACCATTTCATACAAGGCAGAACGTTTTAATCCAGTCTTTCAAAAATTTCTGTGAAACTGGAAGTATGATTTTTTCCCCCTTTCTGGATCCTTATTAATGTTTGCCTGGACCTGAGAATTTCTGAGTGACATCAGTGGTACCCTTTTCTTTTGGGGGGGTGGTATAATAACAAAATGTGATTATGTGAGTAAACTACTTGTTATGTCCTTGACATATTGTTCTTCCATGGTTGTAAAGCAGCGAATGTTGGATAGAATATTAATTGTGACATGCTGAGTATTTTATTACCTGACAGCTTCCTTGCTTTGGTCTCCCTTACTCTAACTTCCGTACCATTCTGGTAGCCCGTGGCATAATTTTAAATTACTGTTACAATATGTCTACTACACTGTAGGAATTAAAAAAGCACATGCAGTATGTCAGACCTAAAATAGTAAATGTTGTACAGTAATAACATGTCATGCAAATTTGCATGAGGGAAATACAGTGCAGTCATGCAGATCTGTGAGCAAGTAGGAATGTCACTTGTAGTTGGAGCCTTCTGAAAAAATTTATTATTCTTGTCTCTTCTGTACTGTAATGATAAAGTTGAACTCCTAAAGTTAGTTGAAGTCAGGGTAGTAAACTCATGTTGGTAACACTTGCTAAGTAAATACATCACAGTTCTTGGATCTCAACTTATTTTACCAGAACTGGATGTGTGCACAGATGTTACAGTACAACCATGGCTTCAATTATGTACAAGGTGAATCTCTCCAGTGCGGAAACCCTAATGAACATGAATATTGACTTCTTTGTGTGAACGTAATTCCTTTCAAGACAAAAAAATGTTACTATTAGAGCAATCTAGAAGGTGATATGGTAAAACCTTGTTAATCCAGATTAGTGAAGCAGAAGATAGCTCTAAAAGACAAATAACTTGGAACACACATAAATGGGAAATATAATGATACAGGTTGTGCTTACCTTTTTAAAACATACCTGTGTATTAATTTACAAAATATTAAAATAAAGAAAAAAATATGCGCTGCATACATTTATTCGCCAATAGTAGACTCAGAAGTTGTACTTGTTTTTGAACATAATATTGCAGGTTAAAAGAAGCTGTCAAGTTTTATCTGAACAGACCACTGCTCCTTTTCTTTAATTAGAAACTCCCTCACATTTCTTAGGTGTTCATAACATGCCTGCAATCTTCGATTGGTTGAAGAGCCCACATAATTGACAATTGCATCAGTGCCATTTCTTGCAGAGCTAAGAAGTTACTTTTTAATTGTAGATTCTCATGGTTTATCTAGTTCATTATCTGATCCTTCATCCATAGCAGAAGCCTTAAGAACATATGCAGCAATTTCTTCCTCTGTCAGATGCTGAAATCCAGGGCCTCCTTCATCCAGTTCAGTTATAAGCAATAGTGTCGGTCTGACTCAGAGTCAACAACAATACTGAATAAAAACCAAGACTTGGCAGCACATTAATGAATGTTCTGTCTGTGCCATAATCAGTGTAGTGGTGTGACTCATCAGCCTTACTAAATCCCAATGTGTCTTTTAGAGTTTGTACTCAACTGTGAATGGAATTTTTCATTTTTGTTGATCTGGATTGACTGTGACTGGATTAATGAGGGTTTACTGTACCAGGAAGTGAGAGTCATATTATTAGATAACTGGAATGCTTATGTAGTGCAGCGTGTTTGTGCCTTTGGAGTTCTGCAAATTTCTGTTTGAATAGCAAATGAGGTATTTCACCTAATTTTGGTAGTGACATCCCTGACTGGATATTAACCAGAAGTAAACATTTTGGTTTTCCTCACAGCTTTGAATAAGGTACAAACATTTTCAAAAGTTCAAAGCTGAAGTTTCATGGATATTAATTTTGAAGTTGGTTTGTTTGGGTCGAAAAATAATGAAATGAGCACAGTTTATTAGACACTGCCAGTTTAAAGTTCTTGAAAATATGTGAATTTTTTTCATGTGTGCTCATTGGCCATCACTTTTTTATATCTTGAACTTAATATAGTAGACGTGAAGGAACTAGTACAGACAGAAGTCACTGACATGGAACTTTACTGTTGTATGTGCACAAAGAATTCAAAAAGACTCATTTGTAACAGGAGCAACATTCAGTACTCAGTGTGTTTAAGACTTATATTTACGTGAGTTTGAGGTGACATCAAATTCAGATATGTTTGGAAACTTATGTGTGTGTAATGTGTTGTCACAGTCTGTTTGTGTTTGGAGGATACATGTTATTGTTAAGTTGCTTGTACTCAGTGTTGTGATACATAGCAACATTTGCATTGAATGATGGTACTGTTCTGTATTATTTAAGTATGTATGAGTTTTTTGGATAATTAAGTTTCAGAGTTGTCACACACTAGCTCTTGTAAAGTATGGTATTCATGGTTCTCTGTGACTGCAAGTCTATAATGTTGATCAAACTGATGAATTTGTCAATCCCTCCCTTCAAATAGTAGCTCTTTTTTCATTGTGTATTTTCTCTGGGCAGGATTCCTGTAATCTTGGATGGGGAATATGAAGCACTTCTGTTGTAATTTCTTGCAATACATTTTCAGTTTACTTTATTTGTAAGACATAATGTGCTTCCTGCTCAATTGGTGTCAGTTTGTGAGCCACCAAATGAAGGGTGAAACCCTTCCTTTAATGTTTTAAGGTAAAAATTTGTGTTACTCCTCATGATGAGGAAACTCTTCCTGTGAGAGTACATCATTTTAACAGTTCACTTTTCTGATAAGAAACAAATACCCATGCTGCCACAGTGTTTTTGGTGGCAGATACTATATATGGTCTATGATGATTTCAATTAAATGTCCAGGTTTAGCATTCTCTGGTGCAGAGTTTCCTTATGTGACAAACGATTCCCAGAAGTAAGCAGGGCACACAACCCTCAAACAAACAGTCAGCACTGATAGTATGTTTATAAATGCTTGGTTGCAGACTGGTCCATTGTGAAGGTGTACCTCTGTCGTGGAATGTCTGTGACTTTGGTCTTTGTTTAGTGCTGTGTTGAGGACATTTGGCTTTTCTGTTTGTAGTCCCCTGCCAATAAGCATCCTGCTGATTTTTTGTTACAGAGGAATGCATCTTACTGAGAATCTCATGTCTGTTTCTCATGAGGACTCTGTCATAACATACAGTCATGTTATGTACATAGTTCAGTACACTAGAGAGACAGAGATTCAGGTTTTTTGGAACATGTTGTTGTGTCATTGGGCAAGTGGTTCCCATTGTTTTGAAGGATTGTAGTGCTTTTGCCTTCAGGGTCAAGCAGTACAAGAATAGCTACATTGGGAGAAATGTGTGGTGTTACGTAGGTATAGTTGTAGCTGATCGATCCCTCAACACTCCAGGAACTACCTATCCAGTGACACATCCCAGTTGAAACTTAAGCAACACTGCTGTGAGAACCTCAGATCTCACACATAAGAGTAATCTTTTAAGCAAAAAGTGTGTTTACTTGTGTAGCATACAGCAGCAAGTGTAACAATATGAGCCAGTATTTATATTTTGTACCATGCAATTGAGCTTATTTTATGCTATTTTCATATTATGTTTTCTGGCACATAATTTTTTGTATCTCATCATGCAGCACAGTCATTGTCACAGCTTCATACCATTTTTCTGCTGTAACCAACACATTGTGCCCTGATGAAAATGACCATTCCTGCAAACAGTTTGAATGGCTGTTACAGACACAGCATGCCGATGACATGCTTTTCCCCCCAGAAAATTTCAAATGGTGCTACCTTGCACATCTACTGACAGACACACCATTGCTGTGAACACTGAAAGTGATACGGTTAAATTCTGAGTCAGCCCTTCACCCAGTTTCACACACAAACTGACATGTCACTTCTGAAAGAGCAAATCCACTAATGCTGAAGTGTGTTTAACTGAATGATGAAATCTGAGATGAAGCATGATATATCTTGGATTCTGAAGGCATGTTACGTTAGCTGTTCATCTTATTCGAAACTGAAATGTTGCAGTCACAGAGAATGTTGTGTACTTAAAGCATCCTGTGCCCTCAGCATCAGATTTCAAACATTGTTTCTGTTCCAGTTGAGCAAACGGAAATCCGTGAAATAGTTTGGGCATTGTCTGAGGGAATCCCCCTCCTCATAAGCTTGCTTTATACTACAATATGCAGACAGAACCACCTAGTGGCCTAATATACCTAACCTGCATTTCACAAGCTTACTTGATTATATTAAGTACCAGTTTGTTTCATGTCAGATCTTTTTGTTCCAGAATGTGTGGCAGAATTTGTAAGATTGTTGGAAAACCGGATTATATTTCAGTATTTCTCAACCAGTGTACCACAGCATCTTGATTTACTACATGTTGTACACATTTAACAGTAGTTCACAAAGTGTGACAGTATCACCATTTTCTCAGCCCTGCTTTGTGCTACTGTTTTTTGTTATGTTTCTGCTTCCTTGATGTTACATATTTCCATATACTTGCCTGTCATTTTTCAGGACAGTCATTTCCAATCTCAACATTTTATTTACTGTTCCAAATACTGATATGTTTCCTGTGAATTGCAATCCATCATTAAAATTATTTAAAAGAGAAGCTTTACAAAGAATAATTGCATAGTTTATGTACTTATGCACACTTACACACAGTTTTATAATAATGTGTGATGTAGTGTGCCTTGATACTGAGCTGTATTGTAGTTTAAACTGTGGCTGATGTTGAGGGACATAAGCCTAAGGGTCAGGTCTGGCATCATTAACTGGAAGAACAAAAAAAAGTATGAAAATTGGTCTGGGATTTGATCTGGAACATTCCACCATCAGGCAGCTGTGAAATGCTACCGAAAGTTTGAAGTGACCTATCAGTGACAGTACATATTAGAATTATATAAGTGATGCATGTGAATTTATTATGAGGGTGCAACCCACCTTTTCTAAAACCTCTTCATAATGTAGTACTAAGATCACACCAGAAGACAGAAACATTTTTTTGAAATTTTACAGCATGGAACATAGCACCATAAATTTATATTTTTCAGGACAAAATGAACTGAGAGAAAACTGGCAACTGCGACTGTCCAGGTTGTCTTTGAAAATGGCAGGGAAGTGAAAGGAATAACATAATTTGTGGAAAAATAAAAAGTTTTCTTGGTCTTTATATGCCAGTATTAAAAACAAAGGAAAGGAAATTGACGATGGTGATGGTACCATTAATGACTATCATTTTGCCAGACAGTGAAGATGCACACTACTGTTATGAACACAAAATTATTGTGTATAAAAAATAATTTTGCACAGAATTTGGGTTTTGGAACAACAGAAACTTCACCATCCTGTTTTTACTATATAACTACCAGCCATTTATTTGATGCTGCAGGATATCCATGTGTTAATGTAAAACTCCTTTTTTTCTTTTTCTGATTATGTCTCCCAGTATTTTGTACAGATCACCAGTGAGTTGTTGTAAGTGATGTACATAAGAAAGTCTCATTGAAACAAACAACGTCTTCGATATGTGTTGATTTTAACCATTTACTGTTTTACTGAATTGTTTTTTTACATACACAATTTTATCTGTTATAGTTTTTAGCCTCTTGTTTCAGAGTACTACTACTACATGATTTATTGTGCAAGCATCAAGCACTAATGAACAAATTTGAGATGCATAAACTTTTCGTATGTGCTTTTATTTCTGTACCTACATGAATTCCTCTGTGCTTTACAATTTTTGAGTGAAGGAAAAGGTTCTTGAAGGCAACAGATTTATGTATTTTTATGCATTCTAATTTGTTGCTTTGAGCACCAGAATTAAATGCTGGTAGTGGTATGCAGAAGACAGATTTTGAATGGGGGCTACATAAGGGCAGATATATTTATATGGCTTTCGGCATTTTGAGCATCACCCTGCATGTTACATGTATGTAACATTCAGTGCCAGTGGGTTAAAATCTGGTTTGGCACATTGCTGAGGTATGTTAATGTAATCCTCGCAAATTTCGGAAAAGGTCTGCATAAAACATCATACAGCAGTACTGTTCATTATGTATGAATACAGCAGTGGTCACCTTGGTCCAGTAACATCGTAACAGCAGAAGGCAACCATATTCTTAAGGCTTTTGCAAACTCTGCCACAGGTTTAACAGTATTCAACTGCCTTTTGTTTCAGATTCACACTGTGATAATTCCTTACTGGGCAAAACCATTTTATATTACCAGTAACGCTATAAAATGTGCATGGTGCAGGTTTTGGTTTCTGTTCATGTGTGTGTTTTGTGAGTAATACTGAAATTTGTTTTGATAAGGCATAGTGTGAGAAAAGGGAACAGATATTGTGTGGAGTTCAGTATATGACAATTTGGGTACAGGCTGGGAGCTTTGTACTGCAGTGTTTAAAAACATGCAGCTGCATAATACAACTTCACAGAATTCTGCAAAATCACATGTCTCTGCAAATTTGCAAGGCATCTCTTCTTTAAGTACATGTAATTGTTCTACCAGCAGGCCAGCAGAAGTTTATTTTATTCTCGTCTTTTCAGTCATGGAAAGAAGGAAGTTAATGTTGACAAATCACAGTCTAATACTTTTAATTGAACTTTAAACTCCAGAGGAATGTTTATTTACACATTCTTGCTGGTAAAAGCATCTCTTCTGTTTCACAAAATGCAGTTTTCTTTTGCTTGTTTTCTTATAACATTAAGGCAACATATAAGTTCAAAGATATTTTCATTGGTTCCTGGAAACATTTGGTTAGAATGTTCACTTATTGCTTTGATCAACTATATTATGAGGGGAATCAAGAAGTTAACTTATATTGTGAGATTTTTTTTTTGTCTGGAAAAAACATGTGGTCACTGCTGGTGGAGAAACTTGGCAGGAAGTCATAATACAAGTACTGGAAGTGCCCTGACATTTGTGTTCAGCTTTTTGTATGCATATTCAGAGCCCTTATCATTGTCAGTGCTTTGACATAGCCTTACACTGGGTAAGCTAAGATGTGGCAGTGCTTGCCACAGACAAACTTGTATGCTAATTCCTATCAGCAATAGAAAAATTCAGTCAGAAGACTTTTACTGATTTGTAGGTCAGTTAACACTACATCTGCAGAGTATGTATTAAAGAGCAGTTTTTTGAAAACTACCGATTTCACACTTTTCAGGTTTAAATCATGGTGTATTTTTACCAGTTATTCTATCACAGACCATTTTAAAAAGAATTAGGTCATAACAAACATTAAGTCCAGTGACACTATCCTTGTAATGACCCTAGCCACTGAAAAGTTAGTTATGCATTAATCTAGTATTGTCTGAGGTAGCTGTAATGTTGCCAGGCCTTTGTTTAATTACACATACTTGTTCTTTGCTGTCAGTTATTTTATACTTAATTAAATATAACTTTTTGGTGCTAATAAAAATTATATGTAAGGAGAAGTGGTTGGATTCTGGTTCATTGAAGAAATGACCATGTGATTCCAAGAAGAGAGAACTTATCAATGATGAATCAAGCTGAACTTCTTGACAAAATGTTAGGAGGGGGACTCCTGGATTTGCTGTCACTGTTGCAAAGTCATGGGTGGGTACATGCAGTATGTTGCTTGCTGTGAGATACAAACAATGCACTGCTCCTTCACACTGCTGATGGCTAAACAGAGAGAATGTTGTTACTCCATTGGCAAGCTTCAGAGAGAAACTTTTTCTTTTTAAGCGGAAACAGAAGTTAGGGACATCAGCTGACCAGTATGTGGCTTAATTGTGGCTTCCTAGGCTGATGTAGTTGACTGACATCATTAATTGGTTGAATGAACTTTATTTTTAAACAATTTCTAACAAAACAAGAATACTGACAATAAAACTCATGTACAAAGGAAGTATCCTGGATACTTCATCTCAGACTGGTGTTGAGGAACTGTACAAATATTGAGCCGATCTTGCTGATGTCATTATTTGGGTGGAGTTTTGTGTATGAAAGGAACTGTCTGCGCAATCGTGTCAGTTGAGCAGCTGTCATATTGGCACCATTCGTCAACAGCACACAGTCCTTGTATCCTGGGATCTTAACTTCACCTTCCAGCCCCAACTTCTGTGCAGACAGAATGGCCTGTAACATCAAATTTGATATGAATTATTTAACAAGCTGATTCCACCACATTCCTGTGGTAAGATGGTCTAATTTTGCCTGCAAGTGGTTCTTCCATATTATGATGGGCATACTCCTTTGGGTTCAGTACAGGTTTAAGGTTTCAGAAACATGCAGTGTCATGCACTGCAAACATGTAAAATCTCCACCCTAGCTCAACCTAGAGTAATCTGTAGCATATGGCCTTTAAACTCCAACTTAATGAGACCCAGAGCACTTTGCATTTCAAGTGCTCATTTCTACACCTGTTCAAATTATTCTTTTATTTCATACATTTTTAAAAATAAAAAGTTCAAATAAAAAGTACAATTATGAATGAATGTGTACTCATGCCTGAAGTTTTCAAATACTACACATATTTTAATGCACCACATAGTTTATGGTCCTTTTGAAATGTGTTTATTTCAATTTTATATTTATGTTGTTAAAAACATTCAATACAGAAACCTGCTTTTATGTGTGAGAGTTACATTATGTGATATAGCAATGAATGACTTGTCTGTGGGTGATAAGAGACATGGTTCACATTCACTCTTACAGGAGGGGGGAAAACCCACACAATCTGTGGGTTTACAGGTACATCACTATAGACTGTTTCTCAAATTGATTAGGGCAGGTGTCCACAAATTTCCAAATATCTGGAAGCCACCTCAAAATTCTGGATACCAGAATGATGATTTGAAGCAAGTTCCATACTGAAGACCCACAAGTATTAGGTATCACTGTTCGAAATTTAGTTGCCTAGGATTTTTACGTCTCTGGGTAAGTGTAAGGGCAACATGGGATCAAAGGCATATCCCTGGGTAAGGGTAAGGGCAACATGGGATCAAATGCATATATCCCTGGGTAAGGGTAAGGGCAACATGGGATCAAAGGCATATATCCCTGGGTAAGGGTAAGGGCAACATGGGATCAAAGGCATATATCCCTGGGTAAGGGTAAGGGCAACATGGGATCAAAGGCATATCCCCTTCCTTCTGTTGCCTGCTCTTAGTTTCTTGTTTTGAATATTCACAGCTAGGAATGAATCTGTATAAAGTAACTGCAATAAATATCTTTAATTATTTCTTAATTTTGATGACTTGTATGTCAGTTCTGCATATTACAATTTCATGTGTATATCCATCTTCCATTCAGCAGTTCATCTGTTGTAAAAGTGAAATGTGTGATCCCATAACACTGCAGGGTGTTCAACCACACAGTTCCTTGTGTTTCATAAACACAGGGTTGATACTTCCAAATGCATGTCATGGTTATATAAAACAAAGTGTTACAAATGAAACATAGCATAATTGATTTTAGACACACATTCATTTGAAGAAATTTCTTCTTGAAGTAACAACCATGGCCTGACAGTGTATACAGTGGACCTTCTATGCCTGTAGTGTACAAGTTGATGTGTGCTCCCAATGAGTTAAAAGCACAGCGAGACCCAACCCAGCATCTTATCCTCTTGAAAATATGCAGCCCCTGGTTGACTGCCTGATATGACTATCCAGGATACGAATTTTTAAAAAGATTATGGTGCAAATGGGACACAGTAAAAGCAGCTTATGGAAATGTTACTGGTCAACACCAGAACAGGTATTATGGCCACTGACAGAAACAGAATGAAATGTGACAGATTCTGTCATACACTGAAGAATTCTACATTTACTGAAAACAAAAATGAACCTTACTAGGTAAAGTTATGCTTGATATGGGCAATGAAAAGTATATGTAACAAACTCAGTAATGCACGTGCTCAATATTATAGCCTGACTGAAATCTTAGCATTGATGAAAACCAATGTGTTTACAAAGTTAGGGTCATATTCAAACAGTGCATACTGAAGAAAATGAAGTTGGGCAGCAAGACAGTTATGAATAAATCAAACATGGAATGTGGCTGACCAAAGCTTATTTCAAGACATCAAGTAACCCTAATCCAGCAGCCAGATATTCATGTTGAAGAGTACACACTGAATAATGTGAAGTACAAGTAATGGCAAAAAAATATTATAAAATCTGAAAACTTGCACCACAGTTGAATGCAAAAATATTCAAAAGGAAAATTATGCCATGTGAGCCAATATCATATCTTACAGGGACAATAAAGGAAGTGCAGCTCAAAAGGAGGGTCAGGAAGAACTGAAATTCAATTCTGAAACTAACCTCTTTTTTGTCCTGTGTCATTTGAACAGAAAAAAGTGCTGGGACCAGATGAACCACTCAACAAATCATGATGTTACTTTAGTTATAGTATATAAACATGTCAATGACACTGGTAACATTGTACATTTTAGATATACTGTATCAAGATGTGGCATACTCACTGACACAATATCCTGTGTTATCCTGTCTATCTCATACAGGAAGTTTGTAGACAAAAGTGGTGCCTGGGGAATAAACACATGCCATCAGTTATAAACACTAACAGGAGGCAATTAAGCCTCAGTGCTCATGGAATTATAACATCAAAGCATTGCATGGAGCAGGAACTGGAACATACAACTCCCATCCTGGTGTTGCCTTCATTCCCAAGGTAATTAAATTTGCTTTTGATTCTGAGCTAAAACAAGAGAAGCTATAACATTGGTAATACACTGTTCAGACCTGTATCTGCCTCCAGTGCATTTGTCTAAGGTACAAAAGGGAGTGTATCACTCAGGAATCAAAGTCTTCAATTGCTTGCCTCCAAGGATAAAAATATCTAGTGACATGAAATTTAAATCAGCCTTAAAAAGATTTCTTTTGGAAGGTTCATTTTATACTATTCAAGAATACTTTGACTGGAACTTACTCAGCAATCCTAGTACAGGGAATTTACCAGTAATTAATGATTGCTGATGTTGAATTTTTAATAATTAAATCATTCATTGTATTTCATTTATTGTTTGTTAAATCTGTTTCTGTATAAATTTATTTGACAACACTTATATTCTTCCTTTAAGTA